>TARA_B100000686_G_scaffold69549_1_pt1 | contig 41219 bp, 35 predicted proteins | sample TARA_B100000686 | Tara Oceans TARA_B100000686 (sample SAMEA2622733) | marine metagenome | biome: marine biome (ENVO:00000447); feature: marine epipelagic mixed layer (ENVO:xxxxxxxxx); material: "saline water (ENVO:00002010), including plankton (ENVO:xxxxxxxx)" | depth 150 m | reverse complement strand
TAATTCTTGATGACCTTGGTCAAGAAAGAGGAGGCCCTTGGGCAGAAGAGAAATTATATCAATTGTTAGTTCATAGACATAATCTGAAGTTGCCCACCATAATAACAACACTAGATGACTTTACTGGAGAACTCGGACCAATACGTTCTCGGGCAGCCGACAAGGCAGTTGGATATGTCCTAACCATAGTATCAAAAGACTTTCGGCGCCGAGAAAGTCAACAATAAAACACTACTTCATATAGTTGAAGTTTGATCAAATTAAAAACTTGACTTAATAAATTAACCCATCATATGAAAGACACAATTTGCATACTTTGCGAAGTAGCGCATGGGCGTTCTCCTGGTAAAATCCATTATCAAGACACCGAAATATCTGTGTTTGATAATGTACTAGATTGGGCACCCGTTATGATTTTGTTCGTGCCTAAAGCACACATATCTCAAAGCCAGTTGTGGCAGGACAAAAAACTTTTCAATAAAATTTCGGCATTGGCGGTAGACATAGGTAGAGAGATGTGTCCAAATGGATATCGATTATTATCCAATTTTGGAAATGACGGGCTACAAACCCAAGAACATGGTCACTTGCACCTGATAGGAGGAAAGCGCCTAGGTTTTTATGTGGATTTTTAAAATTGATTTTTATTTCAGGTGAAAAACGGTATGACCTCATCACCCAATAGTCGAATTGTTTTTTCAACAACTCGATAATCCATTTGCCCTGTATTCACCTTTAACATTAGATTATTTACACCTGCCTGGCGAAGGTCATTAATTTGATCCTTAACTTTACCAACTGATCCAAAAATAAACCCATCCTCAAGTGTTTCGTGTTTAAGATGACCCTGTCCTTCTTTTGAATTAACCCATTCAGATGAATTCAATTTTATTCTTGCGTCGCTAATAAATTTCTGTTCTATTTCTAAATGTTCTCTAGCTATTTTCTCAGCCTCGTTGGTAGAGTCAGCTACTAATATATCTGAGGTAAACCATATATCGTTTATGGCTGACTGAATCTCTGAATCGGTATAGCCAGACTTTGTAGCATGTTCTTTATACAAGGTCAGTTTTCTAATTATGTCTGCTGGTTTGCCTCCCGCAGTAAGAAAAGGACGACACAAACTCGCTAAATTACTTATACTGCGTTCGCTGATAGCAGATCGCATTATCGGAGGATGGGGTACTGAATATGTGACCGGACGTATTGCAGGAAACTTGGTGTTCCAATACTTTCCTGAATGAGTTACGTCTTTTTCTGTCCAACACTTTATTAATAATTCTTCTGCCTCCTCCAAAGCTCCAGCACCCATATCCATAGACACATCAAATCCATCATACTCATAGTGATTTGCGATAGAGCCTCTTCCCAGTCCGACAATCAACCTACCTTTAGTAAGATGATCTATAAGAGAACACTGTGCTGCAAGTCTAACTGGATTGTGTAATGCTATTTCAAGGACAGCAAAACCAATCTTTATATTTTTTGTGCACATGGCAACCGCTGCGGAAAAAGTTACAGGATCTGCAAAGGCTGATGTTCCATCAAAATGGTGCTCGTTCAACCAAACTGAGTGAAAACCATTCTCTTCACACAATTTTATTTCACATAAAACCTCATGTATTAATTTGCCGTCATAATCCTCAGCTAGGCTGATAGGGAAAATCCAGTTACCAAATTTCACTATATTCCACCGATATTGTTAAGATTAATTTTGTTTTCTATCAATCGAAAGTTAGAACGCTTCTTGCAACTTTACCTTCACCAAGAACTTGGAAGGCTGTATTCACATCATCAATATTGAAACTACGAGTAATTAATTCATCCAACTTCAATTGACCGGACTGATACAGCGATATTAGCCGTCCAAAATCGATGTGTGGACGCGCACTGCCGTACATTGATCCAATAACTTTTTTCTCCCACATAATATCTCTTGCATCGATTGTGACGGGGGTTTCAAGAGGAGCGTGGCCGACCCATACCGCTAAACCTCTGTTTCTAACTGCATGTATTGATTGAACGAATGGTTCCGGCACTAAGCCAATTGCTTCGAAAGAGTAATGAACTCCTAGCCCCCCTGTAAGATCTTTTATTGCTTCAACAGGATCTGTATCTTTAGAATTTACGGTGTGAGTCGCACCAAATTGTTTTGCTAATTCTAATTTATTATCTAAAAGATCTACTGAGATAATAGTTGTTGCTCCGGCAATTGCTGCGCCTTGTATCACATTAAGACCTACACCTCCTGCACCAAATACAGCAACACTAGATCCAGGATGTACTTTTGCTGTGTTTATAGCTGCTCCAACGCCTGTCATAACGCCACATCCAACTAGAGATGCCTGGGGAAATGGCATCGTTTTATCAATCGAAACCGCCGCTTCTTCAGTTACTATGGCATGAGTAGACATGGTACCCAATCCTGAAAGAAAGGATATATCTTTATTCGTTGAAGTCGTGCGCGCCGTTCTAGTACTCGCAGGGGGCCTGTAACATACATTTGGTCGTCCAATCTGGCATGCTTCGCATAAACCACAACTCGGCATCCATGAGAGTATAACGTGATCTCCCGGTTTTAGTTTTGTAACACCCGGTCCAATCTCTTCTACGACCCCCGCTCCTTCGTGCCCAAGAATGACAGGTGTTGGAATATTTGACCACTCCCCTTTTACTACATGCCAGTCAGAATGGCACACTCCGCTAGCCATCATCTTCACCAAAACCTCCCCATTTTGGGGGGCACCTAAGTCCATATCTTCTACTACAACTGGCTGATTGTATTCATACAATACAGCTCCCTTAATTCTATTCATTTCAGTCTCCCTCAGTTTGATTTATTTTTCATATTGGTTTCTAAATCACCAAATTAGACCGTATCAGTTGAAGGAGTGTAGCAGCGCAGATGTTTCAATACAATATCAAAGGCTCATTTCATTGGTATTCGGGTATTATGTGAATTCCCTCACGATGTTGACATGGTATATCGCTTGTGAGACAGTTCCCAACCAACAACAGTTATCGGTCAACAGTTATCGGTGAAGTTACTATATTTAGTAACGAGTGTAAATTTGTTTGCACATAGATTACTCGATTAATGTTGTAAAACTTTATAGTAGAACAATCAAGGTCAAAGGAGGTCTATATGCTTAGTAGATTAACCTTGTTAGTAGTGTTGATCTGTGCATTGTCCTTATCGATAGTAGCTTGTAGTGAAGATGAAGAAGCTGCTACTTCAGATGCGGGCACAACCACAGAAAGCGCTGAGGTAAGTGAATCCACTGAACCAGTAAGTGATTCGACGCTAAAAACTCTTGGAGACATGAAATCAGGAGAAAAATTCGGCGGAACCCTTAAGGTGGCGGCCCAAGCTAGCCTGGAGACACTAGATACCTCATTCTCAGGAGCTTATGTTGTTACAACAATCTCTGCTCACGTTTGGGAAAGACTATTTGAACGAGATGCCGGTTTCAATGCAAAGCCACAAATGGTTTCTGGCTGGGAAGTTGATGACGCTGGCACCACATATACTTTCACACTCAGAGATGGTATGACATTCCATGATGGCTCATCTGTAACGTCAGGTGACGTTATCCCTTCTCTAAAGAGAATGTGGGAAACTACTGCCGCGGGTGACATGTTAAAAGGTCAGATGGTAGAAGATGGCTGGAAAGAAATCGACGACCATACTTTTTCTTTGACTTTCAAACAACCAATGGGTGTAGTAATTTCAGGAATGGCAGCGCCATGGCCTCTCTCTAACATATGGCCAGAAAGTGTTGCAAACACCCCTGCACAGGAAGATTATGGAGAAGAAAACGCTATTGGCTCAGGACCATATAAAGTTTCTGAGTGGGTACGTGGAGACAAATTAGTTGTAGAACGATTTGATGCATACGTCCCTAGAACAGACGAGGCTGGCAGTTATCTGGCCGGTTCGAAAATTGCGTATATCGATACAATCGAATGGTTAGAAATTCCATCCGAAGAAAGTAAGAAAGCTGCATTGCAAACAGGCGAAATTGATGTGTGGGACGGTGCTGGATTGGATTTCTTCACAGAAATGGTTGATGATCCAAATATCGATGTAGCTAAGTATGACAAGCACTTCTGGACCTATGACTTCAATGTAACTTCTACAGGGCCAGCTAGCAATAAAATGATCAGACAAGCTTTGCAGGCGGCTACAGACATTGAAGCGTTAGCAGCATCAATGGGACCGAGTGATCTATGGTCACTGTGCCCATCAAGGTACAGGTGTGGAACTCCACTCGCCAGCACTGTTGGTGAAGAGTACTACAACGAAAAAGACGTTGAAAAAGCAAAGAAAATGATTGCTGACTCTGGTTATGCTGGAGAAACATTCTTGCTTATGAATCCAAATGACTATGCAACTATTACTCCAATGGGACAGGTGTTAAAGCCTCTGTTCGAAGAAGTTGGATTAACAGTTGAAATGCCATCAATGGACTGGGCGACTTTGCTATCAAGACTGCCTGATCCAGATTGGGATGCTATTACAGACTGGTGGGTTCAGTGGGCTTCTCCAGATCCTGTGGCTGATCCTATGCTTTCAGGAACACTGTATTTTGGTAACTTCGGAGATGATCCGGAAGTAGAAAGGACAAAAGCATTGCGACTTCAATATGCTTTTGAGCCTGATGCATCAAAACAGATGGAACTTATCGGAGAGATGCAGCTCGCACTTTACGATTCTGCACCTCAAGTAATGCTCGCTCAATGGGCATCTATTTACCCATATAGCAAGGTCGTTAAAGACTTTGATGTACCGGTATTTCCAGTTTATATAAATGCTTGGTTAGATAGATAAATCGAAACTAAACAGGCGGAAATATAAGTTAAGAGCAGACAAGCTCTTTGAGTTAACGCTCAAAGAGCTTGTTTGTTAGTTCAATTTAACAGTTGAATTAATAAACATAAACGCGACTAATTCGGTCGGATAAATATCAGGAGACAAAACTAGGTTTTAATGAGTGGATATATACTCAGAAGATTGTTAGCAATGATACCGGTTCTACTTGTTGTAGCCTTGGTAGTATTTGCTTTAATCCATATAGCTCCTGGAGACCCTGCTGCTTTAATCGTAGGCACACATGCAACAGAAGAAAAATACGAATTAATTAGAGAGAGTCTAGGTCTTAATAAGCCAATGTATGTTCAATTAGGAATCTGGTTTGGCAACCTTTTCCAAGGAGACCTCGGAGAATCACTATTTGGAAAAACATCCGTTACAAAAATGATCGGACAGCGTATAGTTCCAACATTTTCTGTAGCAGCATTTACCCTCATATTTTCCATGGCTATAGCAATACCATTAGGCATAATTGCAGCATGGAAGGCTAACAGTTGGATAGACAGGTCAGTAATGATCTTTACGACTTTAGGATACTCGGTACCTTTATTTTGGCTTGGTTTCATATTGATGTGGGCATTTGCGGTAAAGCTGAATTGGTTTCCAGCAATCGGTTACACTGCCCCTACTGAAAATGTAGGTAAGTATTTTTATCATATGGTGCTACCAGTACTAGCTACCGGTTTAGTAGTAATGGCTCTTATAGGAAGAATGACTCGAGCAACAATGCTAGAAGTGCTTTCGGAAGATTACATCAGAACCGCACGTTCTAAAGGCCTAGCAGAAACTCGTGTTTTACTAGCACATGCATTACGAAATGCAATGCTGCCAATTATAACTGTATGTGGAATCAGCTTAGCTTTACTGTTAGGTGGAGTCGTGGTTACAGAAAATGTTTTTGCGATACCTGGAATGGGTAGACTTTTGGTCAATGCTTTAAGCCATAGAGATTACCCCGTCATTCAAGGAACGGTTTTAGTTTTCGCAGCTATAGTTGCATTTATAAATCTATTAATAGATCTGTCTTACGGCCTACTGGATCCTAGGATTAGATATAAATAACGAATGAATAAGAATCAAACGTCAACTTCAGCATGGATAAAGCCTCCTGACTTAACTATAAAAGACAGAGTCAAAGGCTTACTATCGTTATTGAAAAGACATCCGAATATGGCTGTAGGAATTTCAATATTTTTGTTTGCCGTGGTAATAGCTATTTTTGCCCCACTTCTCTGGACATCCGATCCATCTATGCCTGCTCCTCTAGATAGATTCACCGGGCCTTGGACAGCAGGCCATTGGTTTGGCACGGACAACATAGGTAGGGACATTTGGTCACGAGCATTATATGGCAGTCGCATTTCATTAACAGTTGGAGTATCCGTTGCTATAATAGCAATTAGTGCTGGAACCATCATTGGAGTAGCCGCTGGATATTCTCAAAAGTTTGACATGGTAGTCATGCGATTCATGGACGGCCTAATGTCAATCCCTTCAATAATATTAGCGATTGCGCTGATGGCGTTGTTAGGTGGAAGTGTACAGAATGTTATCATCGCATTAAGTGTTACCGAGATCCCTATAGCCACACGAGTAGTCAGATCAGCTGTTTTGAGCTTAAGAGAACGAACCTACATTGAAGCTTCTCGATCAATTGGAGCTACAACACCTCGTATTATGATTAGACACATTTTGCCTAATATCGTGGCTCCATTGATTGTACATGCCACATATGTAGCGTCAGCAGCAGTATTATTAGAAGCATACCTCAGCTTCCTTGGCGCGGGTCCACCAGAGGAAATACCGAGTTGGGGTAATATGGTAGCAGGAGCTAAAGACTATCTCAGCAGAGCACCATACATGATAATTTTTCCTGGTCTATTCTTAACATTTACAGTTCTAGGAATGAGCCTCTCAGGAGATGGTCTGAGGGACATACTAGACCCAAAGATCAAACGCAGATCATAGAGTTAGATTCAATCACTAACCCCAAACGTCATATACCGCCTTTGATACTTTTCCAATCAATCTTGATCCCTCATGAGGGCATAAAAGTAGACTTTCGTCCTTACTGTATGAAGCAAACACCGTAATAACATAATCACTGTTTTCTGACTTAATAAGACCCGTGTCGCATCTGGCATGTAAATACGCTCCAAGCTTGTTATACATTTTGACTTTAGGTACGACTCCAGATTCAGCAGGAAATTGATCCAATGGAAGATACCTGCCAAGCCACTCAATATGCTGGCATCGGCCCATAATATCAAGCATTGCATCAGATGAGTCTTTTGATACCAATTCGCCCTTAGCCATCAAGGTAACAAGAGTAGTAAAGTCCCTGGCAGAGCACTCTGAATATGCATCGACATCCTTTCCCTGCATATCATCAAACGCGGTCGGACCCAGATCATGATTCAGTGAAAATTCATTCATATCCAGCGACCTCATTCTTTCGTTTATATTATCTATTCCCAGCATAGAACTAAGCTTCCATGTACAAGTGTTATCACTTACTACAATCATCATCATACAGATGTCTTTTAATGTGACTTCAAAAGGAGTTTCCATTTCTCTAAAAACTCCTGTGCCTCCTCTAAGATCGAGACCATTTATCTTTACTCGATCGAGTAAATTGTATTTTCCTTCCTCGATCTGAAAAAAAAGTTCCGCCATAATGCCTATTTTGATAGCGCTGAGTGCAGGAAGCACTTGTTTTTCATTAATACACAGTACATCTCCCGTTGTTAAATTATTGGCACAAACACTCGCGGTGCCAGAGAATTCATTAAATAGCCCTAAAACATTGGACCTTAGATCATTTAGATCACTCATATTCATCTCCTTTATACTAATTAATTATGTTATGTGCTTAAACTAATATCAAAAGAATTATCAATGCGACAATAATTAAAAAACCTAAACCTAGTATGATGTATGCTAACAGCTGTTTATTCACACAAACCAACCTGAGAATTCTGCTACTTTGGCTTGATCAATTTTGCCGTCCATATAATCGTTAAATGCCTGATCTAATATGCTTGTTCCTTCATCAATCTCATCAGCAGTTAATACTAATGGAGGGGTTATTTCCAATACGTTTCCAGAATTCCCAACATAATAAAGTAATAACCCTAATTCCCAACATCTGTACACTATACTGGATGCTGCTTGCCTATTAGGCAATTTTGAAATCTTATCCTGAACCAAATCTATGCCCTGTATTAAAGCGCGACCTCTGATGTCTCCAACTATTTCATAATCTCCTAGAGTAGAAGCTAATTTATCTCCTAGGTATTTTCCTGCAATTGCTGAATGTTCAACCAGGTTTAGTCGCTCTATTTCATTCAAAGTCTCAAACCCAGCTATACAGCAGGCTGCATTACCAGATGTAGTGAATCCAGCAAACCCACTATCCAACACATCAGCTCTCCCTACAACTGCACTTAATGGCAAGCCTCCTCCCAATGATTTTCCAAGTAAAATGAGGTCAGCTTCAATACCATAATGTTCATATGAGAACATTCGACCTGTCCTACCCAATCCAATCTTGATGTCATCAATTACTAATAAAATATTATGTTCATCACATAATTTCCTAAGAAGAGGCATAAAATTATCAGGTGGTACTACATCCCCGCTATCACTTTGTACAGTTTCAACAAATACTGCTGCAATGTCGCTGGGCGGACAAATAGTTTTAAAAAGATAGTCTTCGATAAAGGAAGTACAACGATCCGCCAATCCTAAACTATCTCCAGGAAAAGGAGATCTGTATGGATCTGGAAACGGAGCTTTTATTACATGTGATCCATATTTCACACCTCCTGCACCAGGCAGGCCAGATAATCCCATACCAGTATCATTTGTTCCATGCATAGCGCCAACAAATGACAGAATACGACTCTTACCTGAACTTGCTAAAACCATTCTTTGTGCTGCTTCCGCTGCATCTGATCCTGATAAACCAAACCAAGCCTTTTTATGAAAATCACCTGGCATTAACTGCACAAGCTTTTCTGCTAATAGCAGAGCTGGCTCATTGATGCTGGAGACTATACCTGCGTAACTTGTGTTTTCTAACTGCTTTTGAATCGCAGCTTGTACATTTTTATTATCATATCCTAAGTTCGCCAGAGCCCAATTGCCGCCAAAATCGAGATAACTACGTCCTTTATCATCCTTTAAACGTGATCCAGATCCAGATTGAATCACCATAGGGTTATACCTAACTTTAGTTGAGTTGGCAATCAACATATTATCTTTATGTAATAGATCACGATTTTGTTGCATTTAATTCCCCAATTTGTTGAAAGCTATTTAGATCCCAATAATATTGTATAAGTGACGTTTCAGTCCATTAGTATCAAAAATAGGATTTATGATTAGATTGCCGTCATGCCACCATCCACTATTAATTCGCTGCCGGTCATATATGAAGAATCATCTGATGCCAAGAATAATACTGTCTTAGCAATTTCATAAGGTTCTGCCAACCTGCCAAGTGGCACATTTTCGGTAACAGTTTTCTTTATATCAGGGCTAGAGTTCCATATCACCTCAACCATCGACGTATCTGTTGTCGCAGGATGCACAGAATTTATCCTTATATTATCTTTGGCGGCGTGAAGAGCTGCAGACTTAGTAAATAATCTAACCGCTCCCTTAGAAGCAGTATAAGCTCCTTCAAAAGGACTGCCGGTAATACCCGATGTCGATGAGATATTAATGATTGAACCGGAACCTGTAGGTCTCATCAGCGGTAAAGCCAATTTGGTTCCAATAAAAACTCCGGTCGCATTAACATTCATCACGTTTTGCCAATCAGACAAAGAAGTTTCTTCAATGTCTTTCAACAGATATATCCCGGCATTGTTTACAAGAATATCTAGTCTTCTGAAATCGGTATCGACATATTTATAAAGACTCTGCCAAGATTCTTCATCAGCTACATCTAGTCTAAAATAAGTGACTTTATCTCCTTCAGGATTTATTTCGTTAATTGCGGTCATTGCTGAAGATTCTGATAAGTCTGCCATGATTACTTTTGCTCCCTCTCCTATTAGGCATCTGCAAATTTCTTTACCTATGCCTCCAGCCCCTCCAGTCACGATCGCAACTCTGTTATCTAATTTATTGATGCCTCTCATTATATGAACCTCTCTAAAATTCGCTTGATCTTATTGTTATTGAGGATTTGATTAAAATACGGCAACAGGGTTGACTGGGGAACCGGTCCCTCCATTAACGATAAGTGGGTTTATTGTCACCATAAATTCATAAGTGTTATTCTCAGCACAAAACTTAGCCAAATTATCTAATCTAGCTCCGTCAACAATTGCTAATCCGTAAGCATGGATAGCTCCATGAATTGTCCAAGCTAGATTATATTCATTGGGATGAGCATCTTCCATATCCCATAACAAAACCGATATATCATTGTCTCTGATATATGGAAGACATGATGCATGTAACCCTGGATAACCATTTTCCATATCACCACCATAGGGTCCGTTTTCAGCTTCATACGCTTCTTTACCGGAATATACGAGTAGAGCGTCTCCAGAAGTTAATTCAACATTTTGGGCAGCAGCTATCTCTTCCAGCTCCCATCCATGTACTGGTTGATCTATGTCAACATAATCAGTGCCTCTATGTTTCGGTACGTCAAGCAATACACCTCTTGTTAAAATACCCCTCTGCCAGGCCTCTATACCTCCAAACCTCGCTCCATCAAATGTCAGAATTTCATCCGGGTTCATGCCTTCCCACATACCATGCCGGTCCCACACATGGCATAAGGCATCAAGATGCGTGACGGTTAATCCGTGTTGAAAGAGGCCAATATAATCCAAAACCCCTCCACCCTGATCAATCCAATCTAATTTTTTTAAATAGAAATCTACAGGTCTACTATTGGCAGGAGATGACTCTACCGGCAAAGGATTTGATAATGAGATTGACTCACCTGTTTTAACCAAACGAGACGCATCAACTATTTTCTTTGAAGTTATAAGATTAATAGTACCCGCTGATGGGTTTTCCTTCCATCTACCCCAATTTCTTCTATCTGCCAGGTAACATTCCACCTCTTTACGGGTAGGAAGTTCTCGCTGCATTTGTCGCCCCCTTTTAAACATGCATGTATATATGTAACCGGTATACTATACACAATAAAGTGGTACCGCGTACGGGATTCGAACCCGTGATCTCCGCCTTGAGAGGGCGGTGTCCTTGGCCACTAGACGAACGCGGCGTGGTGTTCACAATGCGATTTGGCTGGGGATCGAGGATTCGAACCTCGACTTACAGATTCAGAGTCTGTTGTCCTACCATTAGACGAATCCCCATAAGAGATAGTTATTCTAACAAACTTTTTAAACTTAATTTATATATTGATTTAATTTTTAAAATTAAATCGTTTCTTAGTCAAAGATGCTAATTCTATGGCGGCCCATGCTGCTTCACTGCCAAGATTTCCTTTATCTCCACCAGATCTGGACTTTGCTTGATCGAAATTTTCCGTAGTTAGAACTCCAAATGTTATAGGAATACCGTGATTTAAAGATACTTGATTAATTCCTTCAGCCGCTTGTGTCGAAACTATATCGTAATGAGAAGTTTCTCCCCTTACAACACAACCAATTGCGATCAATGCATCAAAATTATCCGATTTGGCCAACAGTTGCGCAGCGTACGGAATCTCAAGAGCACCAGGCACATCAATAATCTCTATATCGCTACCCTGCACTCCAGAAGCAAGCAAAGTTGTTTTTGCACCTTGCAGCAAATCAGATGTAATTGAACTGTTAAACCTAGAAAAAACAATGCCGATTTTTAACCCAACACCGTTCAATTCTGATTTGATTTTGGGCAGTTCGTTTGGTTGAGTTCTGGTCATTTATTCCTCTTAGCCTTATTATCAGGCTCGATCAAGTGGCCCATCTTTAACCTTTTGGTCTCTAGATATTCACGATTCTGATCATTGGGTTCAACATTAATAGGAACTCGTTCAGTTAACTCAAGCCCATAACTTTCTAAACCAACAACCTTTTTAGGATTATTAGTCATCAGTTTCAATTTCCTTACTCCGAGTTCAACTAAAATTTGTGCTCCAACCCCATAATGTCTTAAATCTGGAGGGAAGCCCAATGACAAATTTGCATCGACGGTATCTAATCCATTGTCCTGTAAGTTGTAAGCTTTCAATTTATTGTGTAGCCCAATACCTCGACCCTCTTGTCTCATGTATAAAAAGACGCCTGATCCTTCTTTATTAATAGCCTGAAGTGCCAGTGCTGCTTGTTGACCACAGTCGCATCTAACACTTCCGAAAACGTCACCAGTTAAACATTCCGAATGAACGCGCACCAATATAGGCTTCTCTGGGTCAGGCTGTCCTTTAATTAAAGCAACGTGTTCATCAGAGTCCACCTTGCTTTTGTACGATATAGCTGTGAAGTCACCGTAAGCGGTTGGCAAACGTGCCTCTGCCACTCGATCTACGAGTTTTTCATTAATTCTTCTATAAGCAATGATGTCAGCTACCGAGACGAGGTTGAGTTTATGTGTCTTTGCAAATTCTTTTAACTTAGGCATACGTGCCATACTTCCATCAGAATCTATGATTTCACAGATTATGCCAGCTGGCTTTAAATTGGCCAACTTAGTTAAATCGACAATAGCTTCTGTTTGACCTGCTCTTACCAACACCCCGCCTTCCATATATTGCAATGGAAATACATGTCCGGGTCGCGCTAAATCCTCAGGTTTGGTTTTATCAGATACCAATGCTTGAATTGTTGCAGATCTATCATGAGCTGATATACCCGTAGTCGCTCCATCTAATACATCTACAGAAATAGTAAAAGCAGTCTCATGCCTGGCCGTATTATCTTGCACCATCATAGGCAATCTTAATTCTTTTAATCGAGACTCAGTTAAAGGAGTACATATCAAACCCCTACCTTCGACACTCATGAAATTAATGGCCTCAGGAGTTACAAGCTCAGCTGCCATTGCAAGATCACCTTCATTTTCTCTATCTTCATCATCAACTATAACCACCATCTTGCCGTTTTTAATATCTTCAATAGCGGTTTCAACAGGTGATATAAATGTATGGTTTTGATTCATAAGTAAATACTACTAGAAATATCTAATGTTTTTAACTGTTTAAAAACTTTTCAGCATATTTGGCAAATAGATCTAATTCTAAATTAATGGAATCGCCTACTATCAATTCACCTAAAGTGGTAAATTTTGAAGTATGAGGTATTAATGCTATTGAAAACGATTCTGCATGACAATCTACAATCGTCAAACTCACACCATCTAATGCTACGAATCCCTTTTTTACCAAATATTTTGCATCTAAAGGATCTGTCTTAAAGGTTATTATTTGTGAATCCGATTCCTCTAAGATTGACATTACCTGGACCGTGTTGTCAATATGACCTTGGACAATATGCCCATCAAAAGAACCGGTTACCGGAACTGGTAATTCCAAATTAACGTTAGAGTTAATTTTTAAATCTCCCAAGTTTGTTTTCCTTCGAGTCTCATCAACAACATCAACAGTAAATTGTCCATTTTCAAATGAGGTAATAGTTAGGCATGCGCCTTTTACACTGACACTACCTCCAATGGATAATCTATGTGAAAATTTCTCAGCTTCTATAGAGATAGTATTTCCATCTATCGAATTAACGACTCCAATAGTTTCTACGATTCCTGTAAACATTGTCTTTTAAGGATATCCGATAATAGCAATATCATCACCATATTTTTGTAAATGAGCACTTTTAAACTTCAGAGCGTCAGAGATATTATCTATCCCAAATCCTGCTATAGGCCCAATGGAGTCACAGCCCCCTATAACTATTGGAGCTATAAAAACTACGAATTTGTCAATAATGCGAAGGTCCACGAGATTTCCCGCAATTCGACTACCACCTTCGATCAGAATTGTGAGTATTCCTCTGGAACGTAACACCTCTATAACCGCCCGTAAATCTATACCATTTTCGTGCTTAGCAACTTTCTCTACGCTTACACCTAGAGACTCTAAACGGTTTTGTTTATTCGATTCCATTTCTGCGCATACAATTAATGTGGCTCCACCATCAGTTACAAGTTTTGAATCCAAAGGGATTCGCCCACGTGTATCAATTACTACACGCAAAGGTTGATTGTCTAAATTTACTCCATTGAGATCTCTGGCAGTCAACTTGGGATCATCTGATATAACTGTTTCAATACCCACTAAGACAGCATCCGATGTATACCTCATTCGGTGCACTTCTTGTCTTGAGTCCTGCCCTGAAATCCACTTCGATTTGCCAGTTGAAGTCGCAATTTTCCCATCAATACTCATGGCATACTTTAGTGTAATAAACGGATCACCGGTAACAATATTTTTTGTATAACTCTCAACGAGTTGCTGGGCTTGAAAAACAAGTTCTTCTGCTTCCCACATCGAAACTTCAATACCAGCTGCTTTTAATTTATTTATTCCATGACCATTTTCGTTAGGGTTAGGGTCTAAAATAGCAATATTTAATCTAGAGATTCCCGAGGAAATGATTGCATCTACGCATGGCGGTGTCCTCCCAAACATGCTGCATGGCTCCAAAGTAACATACATTTCTGCACCAATTAAATCATTGCCAGCTTGTTTAATCGCCACAATTTCGGCGTGGTCTTGCCCCGGCGTTTGAGTTGCTCCCAACCCAACTACTGTACCTTCATAAACTATGACCGCCCCTACAGGTGGATTGGGTTTGGTTTTACCATCAACTGAACGAGCAGCAAGAATTGCATGCTGCATGTAATCAATTTCTAAGCCCACGATCGATCATTCCTGAAAGTTTCTATGCATACGGCTTGCTGTAGGCTCTGTTTGGCCTAAATATTTACTATTAAGCGCATTAGAACCATAAACGTTTTCGGCGGCGGTGCTAAGTCTTAGAAAAGACAACTGACCGATAGGCATACCGAAGTACAGAGTTATCGGTAAGCTAGCTACATTACTCAATTCAAGAGTCAGGTGTCCTTTCCATCCAGGGTCAACATATCCTGCTGTGGAATGAATTAAAAGACCTATCCTGCCTAATGAGCTTTTACCTTCAAGTCGGGCAACTATATCTGCAGGTATCTCAATATGTTCTAAAGTAGATGCCAATACAAATTCACCGGGATGCAAAATAAATGGTTGATCCTCTGAGATCTCTTCCGCTTCAGTTAGGTCACTAACATCTTTACGCACATCTATGTATGGCAATCTAGAGTTTCTAAAAACTAAAACCCTTCTGTCTAGCCTAACATCTACACTAGCAGGCTGAATATTAATTGGGTCCAGTGGGTCAATAACTATATTCCCTGCTTCGATTTCTTCTTTAATTGTCCGATCACTTAAAACCATAATTTTTCACCTTATTTGCATTCTAGCAACGGTATTTTAAACTGGGCAATAATCTATCACTAATTAACTAGTAATTGATACGATTTCTTGCTCAAGAACTAATAACTGGCCATTACTAAATAGTGAATTATACGTTTTACAAAAGTATAATTTGTTATGTAAGTAAAACTTTGCCATGCCAGACACACAGAAAACATCCAATCTTAAGAGCTTTATCAAAGAAATTTTTCAAACCATTATTTTGGGAGTAGCTATATTCGCCATTCTACAAGTCAGTCTTCAGCCATATAAGGTTGAGGGCAGTAGTATGGACCCAACTATGAAATCAGGTGATTTCGTAATTGTTAACAAAATAACATACTGGAAAATGCCCTTTGTTGAAACTATTGATCATAAATATCTTTTCCATGGTCCTATGAGAGGTGACTTAGTTATTTTTGACTATCCTTATGATCAAAGTCGGAAATTTGTTAAACGCGTAATAGCCATCCCAGGAGATACACTCGAAATTAAGGCTGGGACAGTAATTGTTAATAGTAAAGTTATTAGTGAACCTTATGTATACCATCCGACTAATGAGAATGTGCGTCCGATAACCATACCTAGAGGTTCGTATTATGTTCTAGGTGACAACAGGCAAAATAGCCAAGACTCTCGGTCATTCGGTTTAATTTCCTCTGAAAACATTTCTGGCAAGGCATTAATAAGTTATTGGCCTATTTCTAATTTAGTTGATGATCTAAGATAATTAATAATCATGTAAAAATGTATTTCAAAAAATGCATCAAAGGTGTTGAATAGAATAAGGTAAATTGTTTAACAGATTTTGAGCATTCTCTAGGGCCTGTAGCTCAGTTGGTCAGAGCACCGGACTTTTAATCCGGGTGTCCAGGGTTCGAATCCCTGCGGGCCCACACCGTTCTATAAGATGTTAATTTTATTGTCTATTTAGATCACTTGTATATAAGTATGATCCATGCCAAACTTACGATGCTTGATTTCACTTGACATGAGTTTTTAAATTGGGATATCTAAAATGAAAATGCCATCTTTAAGTAAACAACAATTAAAGTCAAAAATCGATTCCTTGCCTAGAGTAAATATTGCTTTGCTCCCTACGCCGCTTCAAGAGGCTCCTCGTTTATCTAAAGAGCTCGGTGTACGAATCTTGATAAAAAGAGATGACCTCACCGGTTTAGCAATGGGAGGTAACAAGGTAAGACACATGGATTTTTGTATGGCAGATGCCATAGAGAAAGGGGCTGAAGTATCTTTAAATATCAATCCATGGATGTCTAATAATGCGCGCATTATCGGAGCTGCTTCTAAAATCGTCGGACTTGATTATATTAATGTTGCTCCTGCAAGCAAGTTGAGACCAATACAAGGTAACTTGTTGATTCAGGATATTCTTGGAACAGATCTGCACTTATTAGATACATCTGATCATAAGAAGGTTCACGAATATGTTGATAAATTAGAAACCAAATTAATTGAGCAGGGTAAATCTGTGTACAACCATGTTAAAGAGCATATGTCTCGATCATCAGCAACAATCTCGTACATGGAAGCGACATTAGAAATTGATCAACAACTAGAAGAACATGAGCTTGTTGAAAATTTAGAGGTTTTTATAGCCAGCGGGGGTGCACAGGGCGGATTGATGTTGGCTTCACAGGCCTTAAACTTGCCCTGGAATATTCATGGAGTGATTGTAGGCAAGCCTGAAGAATCATACGCAGATGTTGTGACATGGTCGAATAATGCGTTGAATCATTTGGGTTTTTCAGAACGCTTAGACTGGAGTGAAGTCGAGCAGCTCGATAAGTATATCGGACCTGGATACGCAATTCCTGGGGAAGATTGCATCGAAGCTATAAGAATGGTTGCCGAATTAGAAGGGATTTTACTCGACCCTGTTTACACCGGAAAAGTAATGGCAGCTGTTATTGATTACGCAAGAAACGGTAAATTTAATGAACAGGATACCGTGTTATTTATACATACCGGAGGCCTACCTGAACTATTTGATTTTGCAGAAGAGTTAAAACGACGCGACTACACATAACATTTATTGATAACATGTCAGTTCTGAACTAATTTACCAATATAAACGGAGGATTTATATGAGCGTAACAATGAACCACACTGGAGTTGTGGTAACCGATATAGAAAAAGCACTGCAGTTTTACTGCGAAGGCATAGGACTTGAGCTTAGGTTTCAAGTTGAAGCAGGTGGGGCTGAGCTATCTCAACTGCTTGGATATGATGACGTGCAGGTAAAAGCAGCATTCGTTGGTGGAATTGATGGACACTCAGTCGAGATAATTGAATATCTGTCGCCAAAAACAGAAGTTAGAGATGCATCAGAACAGCATAAGCGAAACGCGACCGGCGCTGCACACATCTCATTTAACGTAACTGATATGGACGCAATCATTGAAAGATTAGTCCCTATGGGAGCAGTTCTGAATAATCAGCCTGTTGCTTTGATGGACGGGTATAGAAGCGTTTACTTACAGGATCCTTGGGGTAACTGGATTGAGCTTGATGAAGATGCGGTTCATAATGAGCAGCAATTTACTATCCATCAAAGAACTTCCGTAAACCCTTCCCCAGGTGATGTGCGGCTCTAGCTGAAGATGAACATCGGTTGGATAGGTGCAGGAAACATTGGCCTACCTATGGCCCGCAATGTAGCTCAGGCGGGCCATAGTCTCACAGTGTACGACTTGGTAAAAGACAATGCTCGCCCACTATTAGAAATGGGTGCACATTGGGCTGATTCTCCTGAAAAAGCATCAACGTCGAATGACTTAGTTATGATGTCACTTCCGATGCCTGATGACGTAGAAAAAGTTTGCTTTGGTGATAATGGCATAATTAATGGACTCAAACCAGGAAGCATAGTCATCGATATGTCCACAAATTCGCTGGAAATGGTCCGTGCGATCGAAAACAAATTTCAAAACAATGGTATTGAATTTCTCGACTCTCCTGTAAGTGGTGGTGTAGAAGGTGCAAATTCCAGAGATTTAGTTGTTCTTGTCGGAGGATCTCAAAATACATTTAGTCGAGTTGAGAGTGTATTAAAATTAATCGGTAAAAATGTCAACTTTTGCGGCCCTATAGGTGCTGGAACTATTTGTAAATTGAGTCACCAATTACTAGCTATGGCTATATTGCAAATTGGTGGTGAAATATTAACTTTGGGAGTTAAAGCAGGCGTTGACCTGGAGATTTTGGCAGATTCAATATCTAAGGGGGTTATGGGTAAAGTTCCTCCGCTAGGTAGATTCTACCAGGACGTGTTTACAGGAAATCTGAAAGGGACTGAGACAAGCTTTTACCTCGGACTTGCAGCTAAAGATATAAAACTCGCAAATGAAATGGCTAGGAAAATAGATGTGCCTCTAACTTTAGGTAATGCCGTCGAAGAAATATTAATTGAAGCTATGAACAGAGGTTGGCAAAAGAAAAACTTCCCGGCCATTGTTGAGATACAGGAAGAAAGAACGGGAATTAAGCTTCGCACTACTAAACATGAATAAATAAACTAGGCCAGGTATTTATTTAGCTTCATTTCTCTTAATAGATAGCGTGACAGAGTCAATAGGCTCAGTTCTGTCAATATTTTCAAGTGTAATCGAGTATCCAAATAAAGAGTTGGATGCTATACCTAGCGTCAATTCCGTTGGGAAAGGCATCAATCCAGGACCCGATATACCAATCATTATTTTACCTTCGCCGCGCACGGCACATAACTTTCCTTTACCACATTGGTTCCCATCAAAAACTTCGATGAACTGTATTTTGATTTCACTATCAGGTAAAACAATTATTGGAGAATCCTCTGTTACAACATATTGCTCTTTTTGATCAATTTGGTTATCGATCATTTCAGTACAGCCAAGGCTTAGAAATATTATTACAAAAAAAGCTAATACACTCATAGTCCAAAGTATAAATTGTTGATATTTGATGGCTACTAATTTCACTCTGCTATCAATGTCTGTAAGGTTTTCTGGTTGAGTTCAAGACCAAGCCCTGGTTCGTCCGGCAGTTCAACATGACCCCCGGAGATTTTATATGGCTGTTTAAAAAGTTCGCTTGCTTGTCCCGAAAATTCTGTAGAGTACTCATGAGGCCTTACAGTAGTTAAATAAGTTGAATAGAGCTGTAAACTAGCCGCGCTAGCAATACCTGCCGAGGGGCAATGAGGCATGACCAGCTTCCCATAAGTACCCGCCAAATCATATATACGCCTAGATTCTGTTACACCTCCAGCGAGCACTATATCTGGTTGTAAAATGTCTGGATTACCTAACTCTATCAAATCTCTAAACTGCCAGCGCGTGTGTTGTTGCTCTCCAAAAGACACCGGTATATCTAGGGCTCTTGCACACTCTTTTAAACCTTGCAGATCGTGTTGAGCTACGGGCTCTTCGAAATGTGCCGCTCCCATGTCCTCTAATACCCTGCCCTGCATTATTGCAACGGAACTAGAGTATCCGTTATTTGCATCGAAACTTAATGGAATATCTTCAGGGAGAAAATTTCTGCAAACCTCAAAACGCAACATGTCTTTTTTCGGATCTCTGTCGAGACGATGTGAATCCCAATCCATGCGAATCTTGAAAGCCCGATAACCGTCCTCAAGTGCTTTTTCCATTTCAGATCTCATTTCTAATGGCTCTTTTAATCTACCCATCCCTTGACTAATATATAGTTGTATATTGGTTTTGGCAGCTCCGCCGAGGAATTTATATAGAGGCAATCCAACAGCTCTACTGGCGATATCCCACAAAGCGATATCTAACGCTCCAATGGCAGATGTCTGTAAACCCATCGGTCCGAAACGGGTCGTACTATAAAACATTTCATCCCATAGAGAAACAACATTTGTGGGGTCTTTACCTTTGATTAGTGGAGTCAATTTCTGATCAATAAAAGTTTTTGTGACAATTGGATCAACGATATAACATTCACCTAAACCTTTTATTCCCTCATCTGTTTCAATTTCGACGATTAAAGCACCTGTTTTCAGAGGTGTGGTTTTAACATTAGTAATAATCATTCAGTTTAATCCTGTTATATTTATTGATGTGCCTGACTGAGCCGACTTATAGGCAGCATCTATTATTTTGTAAACTTTTAAAGCATCCATGGTTCCTATGGGTACCTTCGTTCCATTGATGATTGAATCTACCCAATCTCTCATTTGTATCGTATACATTTCCATGTAGTCTGGAGAATCCGGAACGATTCTTTGTGCGTTGTGGTATTCGGACAAGATACTACTTTGAACCTCTATAATCTCAGATGGCCACTCTGACCTTATCCTACCGTTCGTACCATACACATCTAAAACATCAAAAATCTGTTGAGTCCTAGAACTAACTGTTACGGATGCACTAATACCATTATCAAACATAATATTGAATGCAGAGTCTTGATCTGATCCTAGTTGTGCATCCCAGCGTGTTTCACAATACACGTTAGACGGCATAACATCACCCATAATCCATAAAATCTGATCAACGATATGAACACCATGCCATCTAAGTTGGCCTCCTCCATGTTCCATACGAGCATTCCAAGAATCTAGTTGGCTACCAGATTTATGTCCATGAATCTGGATTATTCCCCCTACAGATTCTTTGTTCAATAACCCTTTCAAGTGTTGGCGCGCGGGGTTATATCTCATACAGTACCCGACCATCACGCTTTTGTTTGCTTTATTTTCCGTTTCTATAATTTCTATTATTTCATTGGAATTAACACCAGCAGGTTTTTCGACAAACACTTCCACTCCAGCTTGTAGACTAGATATTGTGGCTGACTTTAGCAGATCATGAGGTAATGCAATTACAACAGCGTCGAGATCCTCTTTTTCGAGCATATTTATATAATTGTCATATGCCTTTAAATATCCATCCTCCGATGCCGTCGCTTTAGCAGAAGACATGTCAGTATCTGAACATGCAACGAGAATTAATAGATCTTCCATGTTACGCAGTATCTTTGAAAGTCTCTGTCGCCCATGTCCCCCACATCCTATTAAACCAATCTTTATACCCATTGTTTTCCTTTAATAATGCACGAGTTTAAATAACATTTATAGCAGGCAATTTACACGACTAAACCCAGTTTTTCCAATACAACGTGAGCAGAGTTGTGCCCAGGAGCACCGGTTACTTCTCCTCCTAGGTGAGTACCTGATCCACAAAGATACAATCCCTTTACAGGGGTTTGGTAGTCTGACCATCCTGATAGAGGTCGTTTAGACATCATTTGTTGTGGCACCATGTCAAGGTGCCTTATGTTACCATCTGTAAGCCCTATCCGGTCTTCAATGTCTTCAGGAGTTAACACGGTCCAGTCTATGATTGCATCCCTGAAATTAGGAGCATACTTACATACCTCTGTAATAAGCCATTCCCCAAACTCTTGTTTAACATCAGCCCAAGAACCATCTTTAACGTGTGAAGGAACAAAGTAAACCCACATCGATAATACGTGATGACCTTCAGGAGCCACAGTTTTGTCATATACGGATGGAATTTGCACCTGGATTATGGGGGTATTACTTACGATGCCGTTCTTGGAATCAATCCAACTTTTCTGGGAATGTTCTAATGAGGGACAAATACAGACCATAGCTAAATTTTTAGGATCGTATTCCAAACCGAGATATGCTGAGAAATCAGGCAATTCCTTCATAGAGCAAAGGAATTTAGCTGAAGCCGAATCCGTTTTCAACGATTTGATGTCACCGAGAAAATTGGATCCTACGTCTTTACGATCTAGCAACTTAAGGAAGGTCCGTTTTGGGTCAGCATTCGACATAACGATATCGGCCTCAAACACCTCGCCGTTTACAAGTTCAACTCCGGTAACCTCGTGGTTATCTGTTAAAATAAGTTTCACTTCAGCATCCGTTTTTATAGACGCTCCATGAGCTTGTGCAGATTTTGCCATAGATTGAGTAATTCCACCCATGCCTCCACGAACTATTCCGTAATTTTCAGTGTCTTCTCGGTATGCACTGTATCTGTAAAGCGCAGTGATATAGGCACTGCCTGGAGCACTTATGTCTCCCATATCGAACGCACCAGTACTTACCATGGCTTTGACTTCGTCGGATTCAAAATAATGATTAATAATATCTTTAAGAGGAACGGTCAGAAGCGTTTCCAGAAGCTCCTCTTCATTTTCTGCTCGAAATCTTTCGGTGAGTTGTTCCATAGAGGGTGGAGGCGTCAAGTAATAGTCGCTGAGTATACGCACTGCTCGGTGCCAAAAATCTGCCCAGTCTAGCCATGCGTCAGCATCGTGTGATGATATGAGACGTATATTCTCCGATGTCCTTTCATCATCATGCCATAATTTAATGATTTTCCCATTTGGAAAAGGGTGGATCCGCCCGGGATCAATAGGGTAAACATGGAAGCCGTACTTACGCAACTGTAAATCGTCGATGACTTTTTTCTGCAAAATGTGGCAAACATATGAACATGTCGAGATCTTGTATCCAGGAAACCATTCCTCAGTTACCGCTGCGCCACCAATTACGTTACGTCTTTCCAGCACTTTGACATTTAATCCAGCTCTGGCAAGATAGCCGGCAGCCACTAAACCGTTATGACCTGCACCTACAATTACAACTCGTGTTTTACTACTCATGCCTGCCCTTTAGTCGGTATCTCTCCTTTAACGAAAATATGCGATACAGTTAATTCATTACATCGACATAATATGTCATGGTTCTATTATTTTGTGTAACTTGTTTATTGCTAAGTTTTTCATTATTTGAATTGTCCCATTCGGCCAGTATACAACGAGCTCGTTAACTAATTCAGCTTTACCAATTCCAAACTCTAAATCTATGCTATCCATAGATATATAACTCGATCCCGCTCTAACTTCTTGGACTTGAATCAATTCTTCACCTTCTATTATCGTTCGGATATACACCCTAGCTCCAATTCCATCGGCATTACTACCCGTACCATCGATGGCCATCCTCCCGCGTAATAATAGCTTTATCCAATTGTTATCGCCTCCTCCGTTAAGCCAAACGAATACAGGACCAGGGCTCTCCATAATTGAACTTTCTGTGCCCTCCCAAATTGGGCCACTACTGTTGGTACCTATTAAATCAACATATCCATCGTTATTAATATCTCCATGAGCTAATCCTTTACCGTTTTCATGAAACCTAGAAGATATTTTTCTGGCTTTCATTGAATATATTGAGTCTGGGTCGTCTAGGTCTCTGTAATTCACTCCTATAATATCCAAAACCTGAGCTCGAACCGTAACGTCCTCAAAATTACCAGCACCGTCACCCATTAAAAGCCTACCTGCCCCTTGGAATGCCTCTCCTCCAGGTCCCTGTCCAGAGGCAACTGTTGACCCAAGCCAATATAAATCCTGGTCTCCGTCATTATCCATATCAAAAAAAGTTGACCCAAAGCCGAAATCATAAGATTGTAAACCAGTGGGAACGTTTTGCAACGAGTTAATTTTTGCAATTTCCAAGGAATCGGGTGGCATATAAGGGCTTGGTACAACTACTGTAGAAGCAGCAACATCTTTAAACAGACCAACAGTGCCAACTCCTTCAATTTCCATGGTGCCATCATTTCTAAGTAAATAGTGGAGACAAGTACCCCAAATGAACCTCTGATGATATTCACATGAACCACTTGGTCCTCTCATCGGTGGACGGGTATTGGGATGGTATCCAATGTTAGTTACAAACACGTCAAGATCTGCATCTGAATCAATGTCTCCTATAGCAAACCCCATCCAAGCACCAACTTTATCTAAACCTAACGCTCTAGACACCTCGGTGAATTTAACACCCTCAGAATCTGTGTCATTTCGGTAGATGCGAAATATATCTCCATCACTAGCAATAAATAGGTCAGGATCAGAATCATCATCGTAATCAAAAAACATCGAACTATGTGTTTGATAAGTTGGCTCCCCTATTTGGTTGCCCTGATCATCAGTCCATGTAGGATCCCAACCTTCATACCAATTGTTATTAGACGGATCTTCGAACAAGATAGGCTTGCTGTTGAAGTCACGCATAACGATCTCAGACCCTCTCACACCCGCAGACTCCGCAATTTCCGTGAAAGTCAAATCTTGGTTATTTATATATAAAACGTCATAGTGACCCGGATGATTGGCACCTGAAAAAGTTCGGAACTCTTGGGCCATAAGATTACCAACAAAGATATCTAAATAACCGTCTAAATTTACGTCTGCGCACGAAATAGAAGTAGCCGATCTAATATTTACATAATCCCCAAAAGCGTTTTCAGTGACATTTGTAAAAGTACCGTCCTTATCATTTATAAACAAAGAATCCGCGCTTCCTTTGATCCCATCGGCTGAACGAAAATCTAATTCATCCATTGGATCTCCCCAGGCCCCAACATACAAATCTTGAAACCCGTCATTATTGACATCACATGCCATGGCACCAGTGCTATGACTATTAATTAAGCTGACGCCCGCATACTCGGTTACATCTGTAAAAGTATTGTTACCGTCATTTCTAAGCAGTATGTTGGGTTTCTGTGCTTGTGATGTGAAATAGAGGTCATGATCATCATCACGATCAAAGTCAAAAACAACAATACCAGGTCTATCATTCCATAATCTCCAATCAGAACCTAAAACCTTTTCCGCTATATTAGAAAATGGAATTATTACTTCTTCTTCATTCTGTCCTAAATCTGAAGGAGACTGTCTCGCAGCTTCTCCGCGAATAACGATGTTTCTTATGGATTCTCCCCAAGATTCGACAAGTGTAGAATCAATACGATCGTTCATTTCCCCTTCAATCATCTCGCCAGTCACACTATCAATACATACTCCTTGAACGCAGATGATTTGCGGGGTAATACTGATCTCAACTTGCGACCCTATCTCAGGTTTTTCATCTTTGCTTAACTCTTCGGTACAACCATATGCTCCTATTAAGACAAGGATAACTACGATAATAGTATTAAGTGAAATATACTTCACATGCTTTAAATTGTTTAGAATACTAATCATTAACCATCTATACTGTTGCTAACTTTGCTAAAAAAAAATAGGCCCGAGCACATTGCTCAGGCCTATTAATTTATCAGATTATATGCTCTAAGTTCCTGATCGAGACAATTTCGGATCTAATATATCCCTTAAGTTGTCTCCAATCATATTGATACCAAGGACCGTGAGAGTTAAGAAACCACCTGGTATACCAACAACCCACATTGCCTGAGAGATGGTCCTTCTACCGTCAGCCATCATTGAGCCCCAAGCTGGTGTTTCAGGATCAATTCCCGCTCCAAGGAAGCTAAGAATAGCTTCGGTTAGAATTGAACCGGCTATGATCAATGTTCCGGTCACCATCAACGGTGCTATAGTACCAGGCAACACATGAAACCATAAAATTCGAGGCGTTTTTGCTCCAATAGCTCTAGCAGCTTCAACATAGACCTCTTCACGCAAACTTAGTACCGATGATCTCACGACCCTAACTGCCCTTGGGAAAGTTACGAACCATATAGCGAAGATTACTATAGGAACGCTGCCTCCAACCATCGACACCAACGCGATAGCTAATAAGATATGAGGTATGGACATAATTGCATCCATAATTCTCATTATTATTAGGTCGAAAGTATTAAAGTATCCTGCTAAAAGCCCAAAGAATGCAGCAGTCACAGCGGACAATGCTCCAACTGCAAATCCTACTGCTAATGAAACTCTTGTTCCATAAATAGTTCTTGACCAAACGTCGCGTCCGACAAAGTCAGTTCCAAACCACCATTCTGAACCTGGCTCTTTAAGTCTATTAGGTGGATCAACTGCTGTTGGATCCATCGTCCATAAATATGGAGCGAATAAAGCCAAAAGTGCCATTAAAATTAGAATTGCTATCCCCACCAACAACATTGGGTGTCTACGTTTTGTCCATTCTAATTTTACTACGAATGGTCTCCATTGTTTCTTAACCTGATCAATTACAGGTTGGACTACACTTAATGTATTTTTCATTTGTTCTTGCATTAGTATTTAATCCTTGGATCAAAGAGTGCATATGACATGTCAGTCAGCAGGTTCACAATGACCTGTAGAACTGCGATAGTCAACATACAACCCTGAATTACTGGGTAATCTCTACGAACAATCGAGTCAACAATTAATCTACCCATACCTGGAATCGCAAATACCTGTTCGGTAACAACAATTCCAGCAAACAACTCGGCTATACCCCAGCCTACAACAGTAGCGATTGGCAAGGCAGCATTTTTCAACGCATGAGTGATTAAAACTCCGCCTTCAGCTAAGCCTTTAGCCCGAGCCGTACGAATATAATCCTCTCTCAAAACTTCAATCATTGTTGCCCTAGTCATTCGAACTAAAAAGGCCCAAAACAAGATTGCTGTACACAAACTCGGCAGTATTATCCTATGGAGGAAGTTGCCGAAATGCTCGCCCGGAGGCACGTAACCAGCCGCTGGAAACCAAGGCAACTCCAAAGCAAATGCTTTTATCAAAAGAAATCCTAGGAAAAATATCGGAATAGAAAATCCTAACGTGCTAAATATTAATATACCCCTATCAATCCATGTGTTTGCTTTCCACGCGGCTAGAACTCCTAAAGGAATTGATATAGGTAGAGTCAATATCTCTGTCATAATTGCCAAAGACAAAGTAGGAACAATTCGTTCCTTTATCAGAGTGATAACTGGCTTTTTGGAGTTAATAGATTCTCCGAGATCACCTTGGAGGACATCTCCTAAGTAAACTCCTAACTGAAAATATACCGGCTTATTCAATCCTAAGTCATTACGAATAGCTTCAATCTGCCACTGCGGAGCATCCTTGCCTGCAATTATTGCGGCAGGATCACCACCAGAAACTCTTAACACTGCGAACACTATGACCGCTAAAATGAAAAGAACAGGTATAGAAGATAGAATGCGCTGTACTAAGTACCTCTGCACGTCAACCTCCAAAAATACATAAGACTACCAACAGCACCTTTAAATTTCAGTAAAACAACCAAAACGGTGTCACCGGCGTGCAGGTAATTTACATACCCTTTTAACGGGTGTCAACCCCCATGTATACCTAATTAGGTTTAAATGAAATTACTAACTTATACCCGGCTACCACATATATCATAGTCTATTGACCACAATAGACTATTTAATTAGATTAATTTTCTCTTCGAGTGATCATCATAAGAGATCACCTGATTAAATAATATGGATACCCATTTAATAATTTTGCCTTATCTATACATGTTATTTTGGACCATTCGCTTGATTGCTTTTATTTTATTTCTGTTCGGACATATTGCAGCGCGGCATCGGCGGGTGTACTATAGCGCAAACTTGAATCCAGTGGGCTTATCTGGGATAGTGAACAGGCCTTTACACTAACTTTGGAGGTGTTTAACAAATGGAGGATTTATTAAACAAGCTTGATGCTACTGACATGGCATCAAAGGTAGCAAACAAAGAAATTTCTCCTGTTGAACTAATACAATCTCACCTGGATCAAATTGATCGATTAAACCCTTCCTTAAATGCTATAGTTGAATTCGCAGCTGATTCGATCGATAGAGCCAAGGAAGCAGAAAATGCTTTATATAACAGTGGATGTGAAATTGGTCCACTTCATGGGGTACCATACACGATCAAAGACAGTATAAATGTTGAAGGTTACAGGACTTCAAGTGGTTCTTTACTTACATCAAAATTAAAGGCCACAGAAAATGCCCCGGTTGCAGAAAGATTAAAAAACGCTGGAGGGATACTACTCGGTAAAACAAACACACCAGAATTCACACTTTGGTGGGAAACTGATAATAGAGTATTCGGAAGAACCAACAACCCGTGGGATTTAACGCGCACTCCGGGAGGATCTAGCGGGGGCGAATCAGCAGCAATTGCAGCACTACTTTCTCCAATAGGAATAGGAAGTGATTCAGGAGGTTCAATTAGAGTTCCCGCATCATATTGTGGAATTTTCGGCCTTAAGCCTACTCATGGGAGGGTTCCCATTACTGGGCATATTCCATACACCTTAACTGAACACACTCATATCGGACCAATGGCAAGATCCACTAAAGATATATCACTGGCATTGAATATTATTGAAGGGCCCGACTATTCTGACCATTACGCAGTAAACATGCCTCCAACCAACGACGAAAGTCTTGACAATTCAATTAGCAATTTAAAACTGGCCTGGTATACAGATGGGCCATTTCAACCAATATCTGAATCCGTAAAATCAGTTGTTGAAAACGCTATCAATATGCTTAAAGACATGAGATGCAATATTGTAGAAGCAAATCTTGGTTTTCTAGCTTCATTAGATCCAATGGGAACATCCGGAAAGATAGCATCCATTGAGGGTGGAAGAGATTTAGGGCCATTATTTGCAGGAAAAGAGGATTTGCTGGGAGTTTCGATGCAAAGCAGATTATCACTCCCAAAGCCTTCCCACGAAGAGTATGTGCAAGCTCTTTTGAATCGACAAAAAATACGACAAGGGTTCATGGAGTTCTTTAAGGATGTAGACATACTTATATGCCCCACATCTCCCGTCTCTGCCCCAAAACATAACCAACTAGAGAAAGAACTACTACTAGATGTGGACGGAGTATTAACTCCCGGTAGAACTGCACTAATGTCAACATTGGTTTACGATCTAACCGGAGCGCCAGCAATTTCGATACCGTTTGGTAAAGATATAAACGGCATGCCGATTGGCATACAAATAGTAGGTCGACATTTCGAAGAATCCACCGTTCTAAATGTAGCCTACAAGTTAGAACAAATATCTAATATTCGAAACATTACCTACTGCGGCAAAGACTAAAATTAAACAACAATAATCACATTTAACTAAGTGAGGCAAAAATGACCACATCAAAATCCACTGAAAATAATAAGGAATCATTGAAACAACGAATGCAAGAGGATGGAGTTGAGCTAATATTAACTCAGTTTGTTGATATACATGGATCAGCAAAAGTGAAAATGGTGCCAGTTGAACATTTCGATGATGTTGCCGATGACGGGGCTGGATTTGCTGGAGGTTCATTAGATGGAATGGGGCAAGGTCCAAACGCTCATGACATGGCAGCCAAAATTGATTTGAATACTTATACCCCTTTACCATGGAGAAGATCTACCGCTAGGTTTGCCGCTGATTTATTTGTAGACGGAGAACCTCATCCTTACTGTCCAAGGCAAAATCTAAAGCGAATTCTAAAAAACCTAAATCAGCAAGGTTATGTATTTAACGTTGGGATTGAACCGGAACACTTCTTAGTTACAAAAACAGCAGAAGGTGAACTACAAGTATTTGATCCTAATTCCATAGATACGCTGGATAAGCCTTGTTACGACTTTAAAGGTATATCAAACGTCTTCGACTACTTAAGTGACCTTATGCAAGCAGTAAGATCATTAGGTTGGGATGCATATCAAGCAGATCATGAAGATGCAAACGGGCAATACGAACTTAACTTTCATTATGACGATTGTTTGATTACTGCTGACCGATATACCTTTTTCAAAATGATGACTAGCCAATACGCCCAAAAATATGGTGCTATTGCAACCCATATGGCTAAACCATTTGCCGATAGGACTGGCAACGGAGGCCACATACATTTTCATCTCGCGGACGCAAAAACCGGAGTCAATGTTTTTGAAGGCAATGATGACTCTGCTGGGCTCGGACTATCTAAAATCGCCTTATATTTCATTGGAGGAATTTTGAAACATGCAAAAGCCCTTTGTGCGGTTACTTCTCCGACAGTTAACTGCTATAAACGCCTTCAAGCTGGAACGGCAGTATCTGGATCACGGTCTGGATTCACTTGGACACCGGCATTTATAAGTTACGGAGACAACAATCGAACTCAAATGATTAGGACAGCAGGCCCTGGTCATTTAGAAGATAGAACAGTTTCTTCAGGTTGTAACCCGTACCTGGCATTTGCGGCTTATATAGCTGCAGGCATGGATGGTATTAAAAATAAAATTGAACCAGGTAAACCTAATTTAACTAACATGTATGAACTTACACCTGTCCAAACAAAAAAACTTGGTATAGAAATACTGCCTCAATCACTGTATGAAGCCTTGTGCGAACTTGATAACGATAAAGTTATAAAAGAAAGTCTAGGTCCAATTTATGATGAATTCTATGATGTTAAAAAGAAAGAATGGAGCCAGTATCATTCCCAGGTATCTAATTGGGAAATAGATAAATATCTAACATTATTCTAAATGTCTTTTTACATTACTTGCCCTACTTGTGGCAGCAGACAAGTGGAAGAATTTCAATACGGCTCCGAACAAGAATCAAGACCAAGTCAAGATTCTGGTGACATTGAATGGAATATGTATTTGTATACCAAAAGAAATGCGCATGGTAACGCGTCTGAGTGGTGGTATCACCAGTATGGATGCAAGCGCTGGCTACTTTTAAATCGAGACACTAAAACCAATAATGTTAACTCTAGCATCGATCCGTATCTGGAGGCTCAATAGGGTGTCAAAAACAATGCGAACAGATCGATTTCCATCCGGCGAATTAATCAATCGGTTAAAGCCGATTGAATTCACCTTTGATGGAAAACAGATAGACGCATTTGAAGGAGATACACTAGGCTCGGCGCTAGCCGCAAAGAATATTAAAGTTTTATCACGTAGTTTTAAATATCACCGCCCCCGCGGATTGCTGTGCGTATCTGGCCAATGCCCAAATTGTCTCGTTGAGGTAAATGGATCACCCAACATTAGAGCTTGTACAACTAAAGTCGAAAACAAAATGGATGTTAAAAGCCAGAATAGATGGCCGACTCTTAGATTTGACCTTTTATCAATTCTAGATAAATTGGATTGGCTTCTACCTGTCGGGTTTTATTACAAATCGTTTTATAGACCAAGCTTTTTATGGAATTTGGTTAGACCTTTGTTTAGAAAGGCTGGAGGACTCGGCCGGATTAACGCCAAGGCAGAACAAATGTCAGTAAAAGCTCATAGAACAATGTTTTTTGATGTGGCTGTTGTAGGCTCTGGATTATCTGGTTTATCAGCCGCACTGGCTGCTGCAGAACATGGCTCTATGGTTTCTATAATAGAAAAGCATGATTACCTGGGCGGAAATAATAAAGGTGTCGAAGAAAACAAACTTATAACAAAAGTTCTGGCGAATAAATCTATATCAGTCATGACCGGCACTCCAGCATTTGGCTTCTACCCTCCAGACATAATTACTTTAGACACTCCAGGAGAAATGATCAAATTGCATTCTCAAAAGATAATCTTAGCAACAGGCTGTCACGAAGTGCCCATTATTTTCGAGAACAATGATCTGCCAGGGGTAATGTCCGCAAGTGGAGCTATCAAGCTGCTCAAATTATATGGGGCAATACCAGGAAATAATGTTGTGATTATAACTGAGACTAATACTGGTTACAGTCAAGCTCTAGAACTACAAAGTTATGGATTGAATATCATTGCAGTACTAGATTCAAGAGATGAAACAGATACTAAAACTATAGAACTTCTTTATGAAGCAAATATACCTTTATTTGCAGGTGTTAAATCAATCAAAGCTGTAGGGTCAAAATTTGTCAGAAATATAAAATTCGAGTACTGTGGCGAATGGTATTATCTAGATTGTGACCTAACATGTTATTCCGGCAGACTTCAGCCAGCCCTGCAGCTTGCATTGCAGGCCGGTTGCTCAACCGAATTTGATACCAATTTAAACACACTAATTCCAACTAGTCCCCCCAACAGAATTTCCTTGACAGGCGGATTAATGGGCATAACCGATAAAGATCAATCAATGAAACACGGTCGATCAGTTGGGATTGCGGTAGCTAAAAATCACGCCGATATCCAGCTATCGCTCAAACAAGATAAGGTCAAAAAGATTGAGTTTGACAGCTTGAGTAGCCGCAAAGGATTTATATGCTATTGTGAGGACGTCACATCAAAAGATTTATCACAAGCTGTCAAAGAAGGTTTCACGGACATACAGATCCTTAAAAGGTACAGCACAATTACTATGGGTCCTTGTCAAGGGAAAATGTGCTTAACAAATTTCCTGCGAGAGTCTAGTGTTATGACTGGATCCACTCAGGCTGAATTAGGCGTAACTACACTTAGGCCTCCCGTAGAGCCAATAACTCTAGGTTCATTAGCTGGGCCTGGATTTATCCCTGTCAAAAGAACACCTCTACATAACAAGCACGTAGAGCTTAAAGCAAAAATGGTTGAGGTGGGCGGTTGGATAAGGCCATATTCTTATACGGATCCTTACACAGAAGTATCGACTGTTAGAAACAATGTTGGTGTCATTGATGTAAGCACACTAGGCAAACTAGATATAAGAGGCCCAGATGCATCTAAGCTGCTGGATTTTATATATGTTAATAAGATATCAAACCTCAAATTAAGTAGGGTTAGATATGGAGTTATGTGTTTGGAAAATGGAACTGTATTAGATGACGGCACAGTAGCGAAATTATCAGAAAATCGTTTTTTTGTTACTACGACAACCAGTAATATTGAGATGATTGAAAGCTGGTTCAAGTGGTGGCTAGCTTCAAATATAAATTTAGATGTCAAGATCGCTAATATTACCTCAGAACTCGCTGCAATAAATATTGCCGGACCAAATGCAAGGAAGATTTTACAGGATTTAACAACCACTAATATTAATGCGGATGAATTCCCATACATGAGCGCCAAACAAGCTGTAATTTCAGGGGTACGGTCCATAATTATGCGTATTGGTTTTGTCGGAGAGGTTGGTTGGGAAATTCACTTTCCATCCATGTATGCTGAATACTTATGGGAAAAGCTTTATAGTAATAACGTTCATGCATTTGGTGTTGAAGCACAGCGTATTCTAAGGTTGGAGAAAGGGCATATAATTGTGAATCAGGATACCGATTCGTTAACTAGTCCTTTAGAAATAGGATTGAATCACATTGTCCGAAGCACCAAACTTGATTACGTAGGCAAAAATCAAATCCATCAACATCATAGTCGTGGTGTGAAACGCAGATTAGTTGGTTTCAAAATACATGGCAAAACTCCAACTCCAAAAGATGGTTCTGCGATAGTTCATCAAGGAATTCCAATTGGAAGAGTCACTAGTTCTAGAAGAAGTTCTATCAATCAAAACTCAATTGGCTTAGCGATTCTGCCTGAAGATTTATGTGTTCAAGACCAAGAGGTTTTGATATTAATTAATGAGGAGCTATATCCAGCTACAGTTTCATTAGAACCGGCATATGACCCGAAAGGTATCAGGTTAAGAGAATGAAAATACAGCCTATTAAACAAAGTGCACTTCATTTTAGCCTGATAGAGAACGGCGCTAATATGATTAACAAAAATAGTTGGAATATGGTCTCATATTTTGATCAAACGGAAAATGAGCTAAACGCAGTGAAAGACTCCTTGGCCATAGCAGACATGAGTCACTTGAGTAAATTTAAAATACAAACGCCCCACTTAGACGATTTTTTAGCAAGTAAAGACCTCAAAATTCAAATAGGTCAGGTTGTGAACGAAAATGTGATCAATGATCCAGGTAAACATATTCATACTACTACTCGTATTTCAATAGATGAATTGTGGGTTAATTCAACATCTTGCGATAGTTCGAATGAAATAGAGGCTTTCTATGAAAATGACATTGCAGGTGTTGAATTATTTGATATGACTTCAGCCTTTACAGGAATTCGCATATTGGGCCCCAATGCTCCGCTTTTTTTATCCGAATTGACAGATCTCAACATAGGACTTGATGAATTAAGAAACCTAAGATCTGCACAATCGATGTTCCTTCAAATATACGGCCTAATTATAAGAAATGACCTAATCAATTTACCTACGTACGAATTGTTTGTAGATCGGTCTTATGCCTTATATGCATTTGAGTCCATAATGAAACTAGCAGCCCGCCATAATGGTAAATTAGTAGGCATCAAATGCATGAGTAAGTTGGGGGCAGTCACATGAAAGGTTTCACCCCTCGTTACCAATACAAATTCTTTAATGAGCCTGATATTAAAGATAGTTATGATGTGGTGATAATAGGTGGTGGAGTGCATGGGTTATCATTGGCTCACTATTTAGCAAAGTCAGGCATTACAGACGTTTTGGTATTAGACCAAGGGTATATAGGAGGCGGCGGGAGTGCGAGAACAACTGCAATATTAAGATCTAATTATTACACTGCAGAAGCTATACCTTTTTTCAGAGAGTCCTTAAAGTTATATGAGAATCTGTCATCAGACTTGGATCTTAATTTACTGTTCGACCAAATAGGCAGATTAGATATAGGACACTCAGAATCAGCAATATATGGATTACAAACCAGAGCAGATTTCAATCGTCTTTTAAATGTCGAAAGTTATATGGTAGGTCCAAAGGAAATTTCTGATTTAGTTCCTTCCATGGATCTGCGTGCAAACAAACTTTATCCTGTTATGGCTGCTTTATATCATCCTCCAGCGGGAGTAATAAGGCATGATGCAGTCGTCTGGGGATATGCCAGAAGTGCAAAGAACATGGGTGTACATGTAGTGCCTTTCACCAAAGTGATGGATTTAATTATTAATCAAAATTCTATTAAAGGTGTTAAAACTACAGATAAAAAAGTGGCGGCAAAACTAGTAGTAAATGCTACCGCAGGCTGGGCATCAACAATTGCTGAGATGGCCAGAATACGTCTTCCAATTTCCACCCACCCACTTCAAGTTGCAGTAACTGAACCACTTAAGCCGTTTCTTGATACTACCGTTTCATCTGCTAACCTCCATGTATATGCATATCAAACTGATCGCGGCGAAGTAGTAATAGGAGGAGGAGTTGATGCATATCCATCATATAATGTGAGCTCTGGGTTAGATTCGATCCATCATTTAGTGTCAAATACTCTTAAAATGTTTCCATCACTTAGGGACGTACGTTTATTGAGACAATGGAGTGGGTTATGTGATATGACACCAGATTATGCTCCGATAATAGGGCACGTTAATGGTATTGATGGTTTCATATTAACGTGCGGATGGGGTAGTTGGGGATTCAAAGCAGCGCCTATGGCTGGCAAATGCGTTGCCGAACTGATTCTCACTGGCAAAACACCAGAATTAATAAAACCTTTTAAACTTTCCAGATTTAATAATGGGGAAATGTTAAACGAGAGAGCTTCTGCACCGGCTGCTGCAGTACATTAGTAAATTAACGAGTTTGACTTAACTCAATAAGCTCGTTACTCAGTTCGCTAATGTCGACATCTTTATCAATTAACTTTTGGAGATTTTCATTAACTTTTTCCTCAATCCCTAGCATCGTGTACGCCCTGGCTAAATGAGCAAATACATCAACTCTTTCAGAATCAAGCATCAACACTTGATCATAATCTTCTACTGCTGAGGAATATTGGGTTAACTGAAAGAGGGAAATCCCTCGGTTTAAATATGCGCTAATATACGTTTCATCCAAATTAACAGCCTTGCCTAGATCAGAAACTGCTTTTTCGTAATCCTTGATACGCATAAATGCAGCGCCTCTATCTCCATAAGCTATGGCCATATTTGGATCTATCAGGATAGCATCAGTAAGATCATTAATAGCAGATTGTATATCTCCTAAATTAATGTGTGCTAGAGATCGACTATGTAGAGCTTCAGATCTCATTGGCTGAAGGATAAGCACAGTACTTAAGTCTTTTATAGCTTCATCATAATTTGCTAAGTTCCCGTGAGCCCCACCGCGATTGTAGTAAGCATCCGCATAGATAGGATCCTGTATTATTGCTAAGCTGTAATCATCTATTGCTTTTTCCCATTGTTCCATTAATCCATAAGTAACACCTCGATTGAAATAGCTTGAGGCGTTCCTTGGAGCCATCTGAATAGCTTTCGAGTAGTCCGCCAATGCACTTTCATAATCATTTAAACCTCTGTAAGCATTACCTCTATTGTTATAAGAAGGCGCATATGATGGATCCAGTTCTAAAGCTATATCGTAATCATCTATTGCGAAATAAAAATTTGCCAATGCCTGCCAAGCATTACCTTTGTTATCATAAGCAATTACGAAGTTGGGATCTGCTGAGATTGCCATCTCGAAATCTTCGATCGCTTTGTTGTATTGACCTAATTTCACATGCGCTAAGCCTCGATCGTTAAAAGCAACTGCTAATTGTGGGTCGATATCAATAGCATAATTGAAGTCCTCAATTGCATCATGCCACATATCCAATTCATAGTATGCTAGGCCACGGTTACGATACATCGCAGCATCTGGACCGCCAAGTTCAATTACTTTGTCGAAGTCAGGAATTGCATCATTAAATCGACCTAAGTTAGCATGTGAAACGCCTCTTCTCAGGTAGGCATCTACAAAACCAGGATCTAAATCTATAGCACGACTATAATCTCCGATCGATTCTTCTAATAGCCCAAGCTTTCGTTTTACATTAGCTCTCTTGTAATACGCATCAATGTTATCTGGAGACATTACAATCAGGCGACTAAGAACCTCCACAGCATTATCCAAATCTCCTTGATCAATAAAATTCTGTGCGGATATAGTTAATCGATTAATCATTGCAGGATCATCAAGATTAGATTCCTCTTCCACATACTCGTAAATATTTTCTTGAGAGGCGTCAGAACTTTCTCCACATCCAATAAAAATTACACAGGATATTGAGATCAAAATTTTAATTAATGTGATACTTGATAATTTCATAAAATCTTTTACAGCTTATTAAAGTTGTATATTCTATACAATCTAACTAGATTCAGGTTCGATTATTTCCAAAATTTGATCGACAGGAACGTTTTTTATAGTTTGCTCAGTCCCACTAGGCCAGCGTATGCTGATTTCTTCTAGCATATTAGCCGAACCAATACCAAACTCAAGCCAAATACTATCCTGAGACAGATAACTTCCTCCTGCATAAACTTCTTTTACTTGGGTGCGCAGATCAGAATCGCGAAAATATTTATAGCTAACATGTACCCTTGCACCTATTCCATCAGCGTTAGACCCTGTTCCATCTATAGCCATTCTCCCCTTAAGTTTTAGCGTTATCCAATGAGCATCCCCTCCACCATTAAGCCATATAAAGACAGGTCCTGGAGCGGCAACTAGGTTTTCAGAATCGCCCGTCCAGATATTGCCACTACTGTTTGTCCCGACAATATCGACATATCCATCTCCATTAAGGTCTCCATGAGCAACGCCTTTACCATTTTCATGAAACCTAGGACTGATCCGCTGAGATATCGGATTAAAGTCTTTACTTGAAACATCTAATACAGAATAGTCTACATTCGCGATATCCAATATATGAGCCTCAACGGTTATATCTTCAAAGTCCCCTGACCCAGTATTTCTCAGCAACCTTCCTACCCCTGGATAAACATCCCCACCAGGACCCGCTCCCATATTTTTATTTGAACCAAGCCAGTAGAGGTCTAAATCACCATCATTTTCGAGATCAAAAAACGTCGTACCAAAGCCGAATTCGTATGCTGCAATACCAGTCGGAATTGGTAAGGAACGATAAATTTTCTCTGGTTTTAAGGCTTCTGGAGCAAGTATCTTGTTTGGAGCTATTTGTATAGTCGAACCAACTTCAACAAATATTCCAGACTGGCCTATCCCATTCAAATTACCTACACCGTCATTCCTTAACATGAAATTCGCACAAGTACCCCACGCAAATCTCTGGTGGTATTCGCATGAACCTGTCGGATTATCTTGCGGCTTTCTTAACATGGCGTGTGAACCAATATTTGTTACGAAAACGTCTAGGTCAAGATCGCCGTCATAATCTCCTAGAGCAAAGCCCATCCAAGCACCTGAATAATCGATACCCAGAGCTTCGCCAACTTCTATAAAGCGCATTTCTTTTTTTGTGGAATCATTTTTGTATATTTTTAAAGTGTCCCCATCGTCGGCCATGAATAAGTCAACATCCAGATCGTCATCAAAATCAAAAAACAGTGTTGAGTGAGTCTGGGGCACAGGCTCACCTACTTGATTACCCAATCTATCAACTCTCATTGGATCCCAACCCTCAAATTTTTCACCTGTTTTAGGGTCCTCAAATAATATTGGTTCACCTGAGGTTGATTTCATTCTTATCTGACTTCCCGCAAGTCCTACTTCACCTGCTATTTCTGTGAATGTTAAATCATGATTGTTAAGATATAAAAAGTTAACATGGCCTGGGTGGCTTGGACTGTTAAATGTTCTAAAGTCATGAGCCCCTACGTTAGCAACATATAAGTCTAACCATCCATCATTATTTAAATCCGTACAAGAGATAGATGTTGCGGACCTGATATTACGGCTTTGACCAAAAGCTTGCTCTGAAATATCTAGGAATTTACCTTCACCCTGATTTAAAAATAAAGTGTCTGCATTCCCTTGAATATCCGAGGGTGACCTAAAATCTAGTTGGTCTTCTGGGTCTCCCCATGCACCAACATATAGATCCGGCAACCCATCATTATTAATATCGCATGTCATCACACCTGTACTATGACTGGAGATTAACTCAACACCAGCTGACTTCGCTATATCAGTAAAAATCCCTTTTCCGTTGTTCTGGTATAACCGATTACTGTGGTTCGCTTTCTGAGTGATATATAAATCCAAATCATTGTCATTATCGAAATCGAATATGGCTACACCAGGCCTATCATTCCAATTCTCATTCCCTTCACTCAAAATTTCTGATGAAGATTCAATAAAAGGTGTTACAGGTGCTAAATTAATTTCATCATTAGTGTCGCTCGCCGTGCCGTCAAGTTCATGGCCCGATTGCTTCGCATCATCTTCTGAGCCAGCAGTAAAGGTTGGTTGTATGTAAACATCTTTAATATCATCTTTTTGACAGGAGATATTTGACCAAAGCAAAAGGAAAAATAACGCGCTGGAAATTAAACTGAATCGGATTGAAAACAATATACTTTAAATCTTTCTAGCGGGGTTCCTATATAAGATTAGACCGACAGCAATTGTAACCACAAAGAAAATCCCACCAAGTATGCCACCTAATATGGACAATGTAACACTACCCGCTTTTTTAAGCTTTTTACTAGAGCTACTCGGGTCAATAATTGTGTTATTAGAGCCTTCAGGTAGTATCTGAAGGGTTTTTATAAACTCGACTACAGCAGCTTGGTCATACTCAGAAAGATTTTCAAATGATATTCGTTGTTCCTCCGCTTCTCCTCCATGGAGTAAAATGGCCTCAGAAATAAGAGTTGCTCTGCCATGATGTAAAAATGGCGGTTCAGATGCTACTCCCCAAAGCTTTCTAGTCAACCATTCTTCAGTTGCAATGCCAAGTTGGTCGCCACCTGGAATCTGTCGCTTTTGTCTAATTTCGTCGGTATCTAGAGCAGGACCCATATCATGCCGTTTTAAATCAGTAAAAACTGGTACGAGCACTCCACCTGTATCGTCTCGCTTTAAAAATGGTCCCGGACCTTCTTTTGTTAAATCTATAGCAAACGGAGCAGAAACATCAGACAACTTTAGTTTTCCTGGAGGATTAAATGGATTTGGCTCGGTAAAGATTGGATTATCTAGCCTTAAATATGGCTTATGACAGGTATTACAACCTATTTCGTTAAAAATAGCCTCTCCGTTGATAGAAGCGGTCCTCACATAAGGATCGCTAGAGATGACACTACCGGGCACAGGCAGTGTAGCCATAAAGACTACCAAAGCAGTAATGTCTCCACGAGTCAACTCATCTGCCATACCATCTCCATCAGCATCAATTCCATCTCTAAACCTTTCTGATGCTTGCATTCCATGGTGATTATTAGTCGCTTTAACAGCAAATTCTCTCAGTGAAACAATCACACCTTTCTGCTGAAATGGTTTGATAATCAGATCATCGTCTATGCCATCAATAAAAGATGTTTCAATGGTGCCGTCCGCTCGCGCAATAATCTTACCAAAATCCACATCTTTAGTTATAAGTTTAACTTCAATATCTGATCCTGAACTTCTAGCTTTGTTAATCGCATCATCACGAAGTTTGTGTAGGTCAAATGTCATCTCGCGAGCTAACATTTCAATAAAACCCGCCCCAAATAAGCCAACAGAATTCCTTTCAACACCAACAGTTTTCAAAGTTAAAGTCTCATCAAATCCGTCACCTTCTCCACCATCAAAATTTACGAATGGATGAACTTCAGAATCTACAAAAACGTTGGTTACGTTGTCTCCTCCTCCTCCTACTATAGGAACGTTGTGGCATGCTACACATGCATTAGCATCGGGACCAGAAATGCGATTAAAGTTATCCGGCATAACCCGTGGACTACGAAAAGGACTATCGCCAACACCCGTAGTTTCTGGCCTTCCGGCTCCATCCAACGAATTAAATTGGGCACTAAAAAGCAATGATCCGTGTTCTATTAACCGATCGAGTTCCACATTTCCACTATCTATCGCAATTTGACTTACATGTTTATCAAGTGTCGGTTGATCGCCAATAGGAGAGTTTTCCAGATTTTGTATCCCATCGACATTAGAAGCACAACTTATAGTTAGTATTGTTAGTAATAAAACAGCAAAAATCATCGTTACGCTTAAATTACTTAAGTAATTAGAGCCATGGATTTTCTGACAAAATTTGTGATTGCTGAAAAGTGTAAGCATAAAAACACATTGAATTTAACTTCAGTTTATAAATCAATTTTATCACGAGAATAAGGTATCAAATGTATATCTGAGACAAAAAGTTCGTAAATTCAATATATTAATAATAAAAAATAGGGCCCACGGAGTTAAACCCGTGGGCCCTATTTAT
>TARA_B100000686_G_scaffold306975_1_pt1 | contig 41272 bp, 41 predicted proteins | sample TARA_B100000686 | Tara Oceans TARA_B100000686 (sample SAMEA2622733) | marine metagenome | biome: marine biome (ENVO:00000447); feature: marine epipelagic mixed layer (ENVO:xxxxxxxxx); material: "saline water (ENVO:00002010), including plankton (ENVO:xxxxxxxx)" | depth 150 m | reverse complement strand
AGACTTCAAGCTATTATTGTAGGAGTTGATACGGGGTGAGTAGTTACCTCTGAAATTAATAAATTATCACTGAAAAGCCCTTTGACTTGTTCAATGTTTGTTAAACGTTGAATTTGAGGTATTTTTTCATCGACATTAATATCTATATTAAAATCAAAATTGTAAATGCTGTTTTTGTCTGAAAAAGGCCATTTTTTAATAAGAGCTGGCTTCTCATCGTTGTTGGTTTTTTCTTGCTGCTGTGTTGCTGTTTTAAGCTCCATTTTAGTTTCAGCCAGCTGTTCTTCTGTCTGGATGCTAACCTGAGTGTCTAAGCGAGTATTAAGACGAGAAGTAATCGTTTCGGGTAATGCACCTAGAGGCTCTATCATTTCTCTTTGTGCATCTTTGGATATAGACATCATTGCTTGTTGCAATACTTGCTCAATGACTTTTTTCGATTCGCCTTTGAATGAATTTTTAGTCATTAAGTTTTGCAGCATTAATCGCATGTCATCAAAGTAATCATTCAAGGCAGTGTCTAGTTTCACTTGCGTTGACATCTTAAATTCCTGCTGCAACTGTTGCAGCTGTTCAATAAGAATGCTTTCAAAAAATACATATAAGTCTTGTCGTACTTGTTTACTAGAATGTGTAGCAGCCGCTGTAATTAATGTCGTGAAATTATTTTTAACTTTATGTTGAATAGTTAAAACCTTTTCACGCTCCAGATCAGACCCCTGATTCGTAAATGTATGCCACAAAAGTGCTTTAGGGGTCATTGCTTTTTGTGTAACCCAGTTATCTTTTACATTGGCTAATGCAGCATTTTTCAAAATAAGATTGGCAGTCTCTTCAGGTACTAAAATCCGAATCTGCTGGCCTTGATGTAATTGACGCATTCTTAATATGCCTTGTGCAAGATCACTAAAGGTTGTGTTTTCACCAAGTGTGAGATAGGCAATAGCATCAGCTTGACGTGGAATATCTACACCTATGGCGTGGGCTTGGTCATACAAATCCAAGCGTTCATCAGCAGAGAAACCAGTGGTTTCAAAAGTGGCTTTTGAAGTGTCTGGTAAAATAATATCCTGCTTATGAATAAGATCTTTTAAAATAAGATTATTCTTTTTATCAAAATAAGTAATAGCTTTCTTATTGGTTTTGTGGACATGTTGCGCTAAACCTTCAGCCACTTCTGCTGGCTTCAAGTTCTTAAAGAGCGCTCCCGTATCAATAATGGCGGAGACTTTATTGGCATCAGCTGTTGAAGCAATGGTTTTCATCATGGTCTCTGGTGTATTCGCCACGCTTTTCATAATTTGAGTAATCTGCGGATTTGTCAAAATACTGTAGACTTCTTGGTATGTTTTCGGCGAAAGCTGACGGTCCAGATCAGTATGATAGGTGTCGGAGTGTGTCATAGTGCCGGAAAAACCATGGGTGTGTGCAAACAAGCTAACGATATCTTGAGAATTACTGGAAATCCGTTGAGGATAGTAACCAATGGTTTTCATCACATTGGCTTGAGTAAAGTCTAAAACAGCTACTGGGTCAGCATTTAATGCCTTTGTCACTTGCTGAATAAATGAAGGCGACTGCGGTTTAATATCTGCGAGAGAGTCAATTTTAACATGAACGCCATTCAATAATTGAGCTATCTTCTTAAATTGTGCAGTTTTATTTGGTTGCACTTTATTTAAGCGAGCACTGCTTAATATTTGGCTAGAAATGGTTTCGAGCGTGGATTGCACTAGGGATTCAGGAATGCCAAACGCTTTATGTAAATAGTTCTGCAGTGTGTAGTGCCCAGTCATAAGCACATGCCCAAATCGAGACTGGGGTTGCGCTTGACCATGATTGTGTGGAAAGCTTTGATACACTTGCTTTGTAGCATCAATGCCATAACTCACACCGCCACTTTGCGAGAGTGTAATAGGTAAAATTTGCGTTAGTTGCAGACGCAACATTTCAATGAGTTCAGCGGCTTTGCGTTTTGCTGGGTTGCTGGAACTCGCGAGTGCCTTCGGAACTCTGTTCTGTGTAAATGCTGTCGATGAAATGTACTGGGTTAATTCTTGATGATATTTAGCATCAATTAGCCCTTTGAATTGAGGCAGGGTAAGTGCTTTTGATGCCAGTAGATGAGTGATTTTATCTACATCTGCATGAGGTGTTTGAGCCTGCTTGTTTTCTCGTAGCTGCAATTTTTTCTCAATTTCTGGGGTTGTGACCATAATCTTATAAAGATCTGTCATTAACTGAATATGTTCAGCATCCAGATTTTTTTCTTGGCCGATAGAATAGTTCACCTCGTAAAGCGGGTTTAAAATTGTGTCCGCCTCATCGATAAGGTTAATACCATCTCGCTTAAAGATACGCAGTATGGTACCCATTAAGTCAAGCTGTTCATCTAAGTTCTGTTGTACTTTTTCATCATTGCTCTCATGTCTCATTTTAAGCAACTCAATATAGCGTAATGAAAAGCATTGTATTGACTCTGGTGCTGTCACTATATATTCGCGGTTTTCAATGATCGTGTTTAATTCTGTCTGCAAGGCAGTCAGAGTGTCTTTCGATATTTTGGTTTTACGATTGAACTCAAAGGTGTGGCTGTATTGCTCGAATGCATTCACAGTTGACTCGTTGACTTCAGCGGCATTAATAGCCATTAAAGGTTGCAGCACGGTAATAGTCGATAAATTATTGCCATTAGCATTTTTTAAAGCCAGTAATGGGAGCAAAACTTTGGTTTTACCGCTGCCCATTGGCAGCTGGGTAATGACATCATCAACAACTGCATGATCATTACTGATTGTGCGTCCATTTAATATATCGATATTGCTGACTTGATCCTTTCTTAAGAGAATGCCTGCTTCTGCTTCAAATATGAGGTACTCTGGGTTTTCAAGTGGATTATAAGCACGCTGACTACTCATAAGGCCCATTAAAGATTGCTCAAGCACATGCTTTTGAGATTGAGCATCTTGCTTACCTGTTAAACTTTCAATTTGCTGAATTAAATCCAATGCACGGTCAATGGTTTGGTTTTTAATTTGAGCAGAGAGCATCGAAATTGTTTTCAATCCAACTTCACCGAGCTGTGCTTCTGTGAGGAATGGGTTTTGTTGGGTTAATTGATTAAGCCAATGTTGCGCGAGCCTTGCTTTAATTTGAGGCAGGGTAATTTCATTTGCACTGCGGCCTGTTAAATCAAGTTGATGCTTTACATGTGACTGCGGATCACGACCTGCATTGACCTGTTGTAGAATATTGGCTTTCATGTCTTCAAGCTGTTTAACTGAGACTTTTTCTTGCTGTAATACACCTTTGAGCTGTTGGATATTGGCCCGTAATTTATATTCAGTATGTTCCTGTGGTCGCTTTAGAGCAGAGCGTAAAATACTCATTTGCTCTTGCGTCGTATTGCTTTCGCTTGTTGGGACTTCAGAAGGATTTTGAGCTGAAAGCCTATAGGTATCTTGAAGAATAGATTTCGTTGCCAGTGCTTTCAAAGGGTTAAAGCCAGCTTTAAACATTGATTGATCAAAGGAAGCATTTAAATAACGAGAGAGTAGAATAGGGCCAAACTGGATTGGCTTTAAAAGCTCAGTGGCTTTTGCTTTATTTGTCTTATACAAAATTGTACTATTGACTGGTGGGGTTACAAGTTTTATATCATCGAGCTTTAAGTTTTGCTCGTAGTGACTATAGAAAAAATCATGTAAGGCTTTATTCTTATCACTCAGCTTCTCATAATACAGCGCCGATTTCATATCTTCTGAGGTGGCATTGCTTCCAGAGATTGCAGGCGCATCAGTCATGAGCGTATCGCCATCGTTTAAACTTTTAACTGAAAGAGACATGGCATCGAAATCGCTAGACTCTCCTTGTGGTAATCCAAATAAATGTGGCTCATTAATGCCATTCAGTGCCGCTAAAGAATCTGCAAAGGTTTTAGTCATTGAGACTTTTGGTGCTGGTTGTAAGCCGTTTAATTCATCTCTTAAGTTTTCAGGGCAGATCTTATCCAAGCTCTTAGTGTCATGAGCCATAGCACTAATCGCTGTGGTTAAATAAAGCTTATGGAAATTGATATCATCATCAAATGCAAAAGAATAAAACTTCATTCGATCAGCTATTTCCTGCTTTTCATCAGTGTTTAAGTCTTTAGCTAACCACACAAGAGCTGAAGCCAGCTTTTGTAATTCATTTTCATTCGGTGAAAGTACAGATAAACTGCGTAATGTCGTAAACCACTCATTTTTAGACATGAGCTTACGATTCGAGAGCAAATCAATGGTGCCTTTTTTCGGTTTTGGTAAGGTTTGCGGGAATGCATAGATGCCATAATCAATACCCTGAACTTTATTGGCATCCTTATCTTTAATAATTTTATCGGATTCTTTTTGCTTCAGCTGTTTGTGGGCAGATTCAATTTTTCCATCTCCGGCAACTTGGTTGATAAATCGTTCGGCCTTACCTGTAACAATCTTCATACCATCAAAGGTAGGGTTATCATCTAATGCTTGAAATGCTTTGAGCTGTTGTGTTGTCAAACGTAGGCTTGCATCAACGTTATTAATAGTTTCTACATAGCGAACTAATTCAATTTTTGTTTTCAAGGCGTAGTGTTTTAAAATATGCGCCATTTCTTTATCTGGCTTGTTTACACCATTTTGTGCGAGCGCTGCGACAAGCTGTAATCGGAAGGCAAAAGCATTCGGATGATTGTTACTCATACCAAGAGTACTTGTGGATGCATTTAAGTCCAAACCAGTTGAGATTGGTCTAAACATTTCCGCAATAAGGTGCTGGCTATCCAGTGAAAATGGCTGATCAGAAATGGCTTTATTCACGTGCTGTAAAGCGTCTTTATAATGATGAAGACGATAGGCTATCGATGCCGCTGCAAGGTGCTCTTCAGGTGTTTGTGCTAGAAGTTGACCACGATGGTTCATTTTAATGGCATACATAGATTTTGAATTAGTATAATTCTGTGTGCCATCTACATAGAACTTGGGATTATTTGAGTAAGGTGCGATGATTACTTCAGCTGGTTCACGGCCGGAATCATTTCGATTACGTACAGACAAAGGCTTACCTTGTGGGAATAGGACAATACGATCTTGTTGATTTTCTGCATTGACAAGCTCAATATATTGCCGGAAATGCCCGAATAAAGGTGAAGGCTTTGAATTCAACACATATCGAATATCTTTATCCCAACGTAAACGGCTGGGGTCGCCATCTTTTAAACTAAAGCTTTCACCAAAGTGTGGTAGATCAATTTTCTGGAGCTGTTGATTTTTATACCAGGCACGTATGTTGTCTGGCTCTTCGATATGCGTCATAAATGCTGGTGCGCGACGAAGATCCATCAGCATTGATTGCCCTGATGTAATACGTGTGCTGCCATTTTTGGTAGTGAGCTGTATTAATTGACCTGATTCTTTATGCGTCGCGATAAGCCTCTGTTCATGCTGCCAAAGGTGGTAATCATTACCAATAAATGGAAATTGATCCTTAAAATCCTCTGAAGGGTGTACTAATCTAAAGCTTAAATTCTCTTGACCTAGTTTGAACACTTTTTTGATGACAGGGGTTTTACCATTTAGATCAAAGCTTAAATGATGTTTCTTGAATGTATAGATTTGGTCTTTGACTTCAAACTCCATGGATTTATTGTGCATGAGCTGTTTAAAATCAGGTAAATGTAAAAGTGTCGAAGGTATTTGAAGATGAAGGTCTAAACCCTTACGTATAACCGTAAAGCGATTGAAATCAAAAGTATATTCACCAAACTTAATTAAGGGCCAAGTGCCTGATACTTTCTCTTTGCCTGTGGCTGGAAGCTTGAGTGACTGCAAGGTCTGAGCCAGAATCTTGTCCATCTGACTTGACTTAAGCAGTTGTTGAAAGTAAGGCTGCATTTTAAAGAGCATTTTAAACAGCTGAGATTCAACCTGATTATGTTGAACAGAGCCGTTTTCTTTATAAAACACCGAATGAAATCCATATCGAATCATAGCACTTAGATTGCTGACCGAAGTATTTTCATATTGCAATTGAATTGCCGTTAAGGCGTTTATCATTGCCTGCTCTGAAGGTGAAGCCTCTTTTTTTATTTTTTTTAAGATCGCAGTGGTGCTTTGATCTAGGCTAAATGGGATGCCATAAGCTTTAAAGTGTGCAGCTGTCAGTTGTGATAGCTTGCTGATAAATAAGAGTGTTTTTGTATCGTTTTTGTCATTAAAATAAAGTGCTGCAGAATGGAGAAGCTCAACAGTACTATTTGCAAATGTATGACTATTTAATTTAATCTGACTTTCAAGATAGCCTTGTGATGGTTTGTTCTGGTCTGGCTTGCTTCTCAAGAGAGCTAATTCTAAAGTATGCTGGTGATCAGGATTTGAAAGAAGCGTCATATTTTCTAAATAGAAGTTAACCACCATGGCATGGGTTAAAGCATCTTCTTTATAGACTCGGCTCAAATGCAGATATTGGTTTACATTCTGTTTATTTGGGTGCTGAATCTGTAATTCATTTTCATTTTTCTGCTTGCGATTTGGTGTGTATTCTTCAAATAAGTTTTCAAATTCATTATGTTCACTATAGGCTTTATCGACACCCATGCTAATATGTTCAAGTTTTTTATCTTCAAATTGATAGGCTGTTGTGGAGAAATTTTTCTTGTAAAAATGTGTTGAGATAGGTTTGTTTCCAATGATAAAACGAACTTGCTGAATAGGCATGCCAGAGAGCTGCATCTGCGCATCTGAAAGTAACTGCCCTTGATTTTTATTGACCTTGTGTAAATCTACGTCATGTGTGCTTGTTAAACAGGCTAAACGAATAGCTCTTTTAAGGGCATTTAAAGATGCAAGATTCTCAGGCATGAGTCCTGCCGAGGATGGTTTTTCGTCATTTTGAATAAGAAGCGCTAAGTCTGCCATGTGCTGAACAGCTTCACTTTGCTTTAAAAATATTGAATTAGCACCTCGGCACTGATATTTGAGTTGTGGGTTTTCTTTGAGTATTTTTTCATAAAATTCCACTTCGGCGGGTTGGGCTAATGCAGCAAGTGCTTCTTTAGGCTCAAGACTTACATTGATATAGAGGCTTTGCTCCATTGAAATTTGACTGGCCAGTGGCACTGGGTTTGATGCCATTAAACGAACAGCTTCTTGTCGTAAGTTATAAAGTGTTTTGAGCTCTTGAGCATCAGGCACATAAGTTGGTGTATGTAACGCAATATCAATAATACGTTTGATAGCAGGTATTGATGTTCTTTTTAGGTTTTTATCATCATGCATTCCAAGCTTATGCATATACATGAGTACTTGAGCTGAAACAACCGCTTTAGAGCCTGCTGGGTGAGGTACGGTCGCATTTAATTTGAGAAAATTTTCATAGAGTTCTAATAAGGCGAGATTCATCTCTCGTGGTTTTACTGCAGTAATATCTTTAAAAACCGCATCGAAATTTGAGCTTGGTAATGCATTAAAACAATATTGAATATGTCGAAGTAAAGCCTCAGCTTTTTGTGGGTGCTGGGTTGCATTTGGCAGTATGTGCTCTAAGGCTTGGTTGAGTGTTTTAAGGTTGTAATGAATATGGACCAATGTGTCGCACTTTTTAAGTACTACAGGCTGTAGTCTAAGTTCTTTTTCAGAAGCAGGCCTTTGTTCGATATCTGAAGAATTATGAATATTATGCCACTTTTGCAAAACCTGATTAAATTGTTCGTCGGCTTGTGCTTTCAGTTCATTCGGCTCAATGTTTAAATCTTGATAATAAGGTTTTAGAATCTGCTGATTTTTTTGAATTTGTTGATAGACTTTTTCAGCAGTCGCAAAACTAATAATGTTATCCTCTAAGAGTTTTACCGTTCGTCTTGCCATTTTCTTATTGATTTCAATGAGCAGCACACGCTTTGTAGGCGCTTTATCAAGAGTGCTTTTCCAGCAATTTAAATGGTATTGCAATGATTGCATGTCAGTTTCAAGTATTAGGCGGCGGCTTGTCACCGAGCCAAGCTTGAGTTTGACCATTGTTTTGAGTGGTTTCCATGTGCATGTACCAGCTCTTTGAGGGGTTTGATATTCTTTTTCTTTATTGCTGAGGGTGGTGGTTTGGCCCGTGAGTTTCCACATTAATTCATAAATGGTTTTGACAGCATCATCTATCGTGCGTGTCTTTTTGGTAAAATGATCTTCAACGACTTCTAATCGTCCCATGGAAATTTCCATTAGGCCTGTTAAAAATCCTGCACTTTTATCTTTATGGCCACAAATAAGAGATTCAGGAATATTTCGAAGGCTTATATCTGTCGCATATAAATCTTTATTGCCAGCCGCATTTTGAATAAAACCATGATAAGCACTTATACCATATCCTGTATTCACTGGAATAAATTCGAAGCCTTTGCCATCTTTTTGTTTATTAATTGCATATCCAATAAAATGACCACTGCCATTGATACCATTTAGGCTGCCGCCAGCCCAACCGCCGGGGATAAGCACAAATTGACCTGGTTTTAATTGACGAACTTTATCCGCAATCTTGAGCGCAAGCGCCTGTGGATTTTCATTGGGCTCTAATGGTAAAAAACAACTTTGTTTATGGCCAAAGCTTTCCTGTATATTGGTAATTTGTTTCATTTCTTCAAAATTATGCTGTAACTCACCAATTTCAGGTTGGGCAGCATGAAGCTCTGGCACAAAAAGCTGATCTTTAGGTGTTTTATGAACCTGCTCTAAGCGGCGTGTCATCTCATTTACAGTTGTTGTCGGCGATGCACCTTCTAAATTTGAGCCAGAAATCATAAAATCGCCCATGGTGAGAGCAAAGAGGTCTTCTGTCGGTACACTGTGATCTTCTGGAAACTCAAACATGCTTTCATCTGGTTCCTCCATATCATCAAAGAGACCGCCACCACCAATGCCCTGCAAGCCATCGAGGTTGCTTTGTCGCCTTAAGCTATTATCACCACGAGCAAATGCCATTAATGATGCGACCAATTCTGCTTTTTGAATATCATTAAGTTTCGTTTCTGCTTTTATTTGAGCTTCATGGCAAAGAGGCGCGTTTGGGGATGAGGCAAGGTCATTAAGTTTCATAATGCATCTCGTATTTTTTGGATGGTGATATTTGAATTGAGAGTTGGCTATTATTGTGAAATTAGATGTGGGATGTCTATGTAATATCAAATACAGATACAATTAAGTTAATTAATAACCAATTGAATATATTGGAAATATCGATATAAGACGGGGCTCCCTCGATTAATCAAAGGAGTCACGTCATCCTTGAAATGGGAAAAGAGAAAAGGGGTGCATTACAATTATAATTTATTTGACAACATCCATAACTGACATGGTAAATATAACATCATCTGTACCTGTGTTGCTGTAAAAATGGGGCCTGTCAGTTGTAGCGAGGGCAGAGTACCCTTCTTTCAATATGGTTTCAGATTCTTCAAGTTTGAATGTAAGAGTGCCAGTTTCAACATAGAGTATTTCAACTGTGCCTTTGGTGTGTGCATGGCCTTCAAAGACTTCACCTGGTTTCATTGTCCAGCGCCAAAGCTCTAACACATGAGGGCCGCTCGTCCCTGAGATTAAGACTGCCTGACCACCTTTTTCGCCACGCCATAATACTGGCATGTCGGTCGGTTTATTGACCGAAATTGCGGCTGTATTACTGGTATTGATTAGATCTGCAACTGATATATTCATCGCACTTGAAACTTTGCAAAGGGTTGCGATGCTTGGGTTTGCTGTGCCTTTTTCAAGATCTACAACGAGACCTTTACTAATGCCAGCTCGCTTGGAAAGCTCATCAAATGAGACTTTATTGGCTTTGCGGTATTTTTTAACTTTTTCTGCAACTGCACTGCTGATTGCTTCCATATCATCTTTAGTATCAAGTTCAGGAGGTTTGTTTGTGGTCATTATATTGACTTCCTTGGTCGTTATAGTAGTATGTCTTTATTCATTTAAATCGATTGCTTATGCCAGATTATAACTGCTTTTAATCTCTAGCATAAATTCTTAAGTTATTTATTACGTGTACATTTTAAGCTGCATTCAAATAACACTGAGCGAGGAGATTAGAAATGGATATGTGGAGTGTGTATTTTACAGGGTTGGTTATGTCGGCAGGGCTTATTATTGCGATTGGTAGCCAAAATGCATTTTTACTCCGTTGTGGTTTAAAGCAAGCCTACCCAGTGTGGGTTGCCACTATTTGCTTTATTGGCGACGCACTTTTAATCAGCGCTGGTGCCTTTGGGGTGGGGCATTTATTTCAACAGTACGCAACTTTAAAAATAGTACTTATGTGCGCTGGTATTGTTTTTTTAAGTGTTTATGGTTGTATGGCTTTAAAATCTGCTATCAAAGGGCAGGTGGTGAATCTTGAAACTGAGCAAGAGGTGCAGCATAAATGGTTGTTGATTACGGCGTCTGCTTTGCTCATGACTTTTGCAAACCCACATGTGTATATTGATACTGTCTTTTTAATTGGAGGTGTTACTACATCTCTAACTGCAATAGAAAAGAACTGGTTTGTCTTAGGGGCAATTACCAGTTCAGCCCTCTGGTTTTATGGCATTGCCTTTGGTGCTCGTTATTTACGGCTGTTCTTTTTAAAGCCAATCACATGGCGTATACTTGATAGTTGTATTGCTATTATTATGTTTAGTGTTGCTGCTTCATTGGTTTTTGAATTGATGTAAATGGAGTGTTTTAATTCCGCTGATCAATGTATCGGTTGATAAATGTTCAACTTTATAAGCAGTTAAGTTCTTTGTCTTGAGGTGCTTTTTAAGGAGAATTCCTTACTTGAACGCATAAAATCTATTAAACAATACACATTATTTCAATAAGTTACTTTAATGGCGTTCATCTTTGGGTTGTTCAAAAAGAAGTTCGTGATCGGCTTTGTATCTATTACTTTTTGGTAAATGCTTTATGTATAAATTTTTTAAAAACTGTAGAATCACTGCAAATAACAATTTTATATATATGGGGTAAGACTATGAGTGATGCTGCTTTTGGATTAGGGCAAGAACAGGATTTTCTAGGTGCTCATGAAGTAAGTGGTTTGGAGCACCCAGCTGGTTATTATCCATATTTCCCTCAATCTGACGCTAACCAAAAAGCATCTTTTTTGCGTCAAGTTAATGCCCAAAAAGGCGCTATTCCTGCACCTGTCATCAATAATGATATTCAGGATTTACGTTCGCCATGCCTATCGGGCAATTCTGATAATCTTCAAATGCAACTCAATAGATATGGCACTGCTAGTGTTCCACTCAACCCCAAAATGAGAAATATAAATCTGAGGCTGTTTGATCTTCGTGGTAAAGATTTATCTGGGATTGATTTTCGTGGTGCAGATTTAAGGGGGGTTGATTTTACAGGTTCTGATTTAAGAAACGCACTTGTTTATGGTTGTGACTTTAGAGGCGCAATTATGGATAAGGTTAATTTGCAGGGTGCTAATATTTCGGATTCGAACTTTAGTGATGTTAGAATGGTAGGAGCGAATTTATCCAATATACAGCGAGCTGGAGATGCTAATTTTAGAGGGACGAATTTACATGATGCCGATCTTTCTAACTCTTACTTTGGTACAGCGAAACTCTCGGGTATTAAGTTAGCTGGCTCGACTCGACATGGCTTCAGTATGTCTAGCCCGTTAGGGTTATTGCCAATCAATAGAATTATTCGCATGATCGGTGTGTTAAGATAAAAAAAGAGCGTTATGAAACGCTCTTTTTTTTGAATGCTTGTTTATGCGCAAATAAGTTCAACATCAACATTGCCACGTGTTGCATTTGAGTAAGGGCATACTTGGTGCGCCTTCTCCACAAGTGGCTTTAATACTTCATGATCTACATCTGGTGCATTAACTGTAAGAGTAGCGCTAATGTTAAAGCCTTCACCCTTTGTGTTGTCGCCAATACCAATTTCAGCAGTAATGCTTGTTTCTTTTGGTAGGGTTACTTTTTGCTGTGAAGCAACAAGCTTAAGTGCGCCAAGGAAACATGCAGAGTAGCCTGCTGCAAAAAGTTGTTCAGGATTTGTGCCTGGACCACTATCACCACCAAGTTCTTTAGGCACGCTTAGTTGAAGATCAATTTTTTTATCTTCAGATACAGCACGTCCGTCACGACCACCAGTTGATGTTGCTTTAGTAGAATATTTTGGTTGCATAATCTAATCCTTAGTTGCAAGTAGTGTTTAACTTGAAGAGGATTATGCTGTGTTGAGTGTATTTATAGTGTGATCAGATTGATCAAGATGGGAAAGTTCTGAATGGTGCCGAGGGCGAGAATCGAACTCGCACTCTGTTTCCAGAACCGGATTTTGAATCCGGCGCGTCTACCAGTTCCGCCACCCCGGCAAGGTGTGCAGTTATTATAACAACTTGAAAACGTTTGTAAAGCTTTATTTATAAAATTATTTAAAAAGATGAATTTCTTTTTTAAGAGGGCAAAAACCGAAGTCTGAGCTTCGGTTTTAATACGGATTAAGCTCGTGGATCAGTTTTAATAAAGAGCTCATTACCTGCCGCATGTGAAACAAGGCTAATCAATTGACCATAAGAGGATAGGCCATAACGGTTTCTGAAGAGAATCCAATCAAGAAGACATGCCGCGCGAATAATGCCATCGCTGCTTAGGGCTTCTGTTGTTTTGATCATGGCGTTCAATGTGTCAAAACCAGTTTTCAAACGAGCCTGTTGGCGTTTAAGGTAGTCTGATTTTTCAGGCGTAATGCCGTCTTTTTCCATCAAGAAAAGGTTTACCGCTGTATCTGCAAGGGTGTTCACCATTGTGTAAAGCTCGAAATCTTCAACTGAAGCAGGGAAGGCTTGGCCTTGTTTCTTGCGAATATGCATAAGAATGCTGCTGGAATCTGTTAAGAATACCTTGCCATCTTTAAGGTATGGCATCTTTTGTAGAGGCGATTCTTTCGCGCTTGTATCATAGTCGATTAACTTTAATTCATAAGGGATTTGCGCTTGCTCAAGTGCGATGCGGCAGTGACGAACGAATGGGGAGGTTGTGCTTCCAAACAATTCCATAGTGAGATCCTTGGTGTTTCAGTGGTGTGCGGTGCAAAGTGTTTCGCAAGCTGCTTTGCCCTGTGGTATTATGCTGAGCAGTTTTGAACAGCATTTAAAAGTTAAGTTCTTATACTTAACCAGTTTTCGTGAAAAGTAAATACGAAAGCGGGCATCTAGTTATGCTTCCTATCTGTTCCTATGGATTTAGACCAACGATGAGACATTTTATGCACCCATTGCATGATATTCGAGCTTATGATTATGAGCTCCCTGAAAAGCTTATTGCTCAATACCCTTTAGAAAAGCGTGACGCATCTCGTTTATTAATTGTTGAAGATGAAATGCAACACCAATCTTTTAGCCAGCTACTTGATCACCTCAATGAAAATGATTTGATCGTATTCAACGATACGCAAGTCTTAAAAGCACGCTTGTTTGGTCAAAAGGAAACAGGCGGTAAAGTCGAGGTTTTCGTCATCCGTACTGCTGGTCATGAAGGCACTGCCTTTATTAAAGCAAGCAAAGGCCCAAAGCCTGGTTCACAAATTGTAATTCTGCCAAACGAGCTTAATGAGCAAGCTGAAGATGTACCTGCCTCTGTTCAGATTGAGTCACAAAATGCAGATGGTACTTATGAAGTTTCCTATTCTGGTGATTGGCTAGCACTCTTTAAAGCAAGAGGGCATTTGCCTCTACCGCCATATATGAATCGTGAAGCCAAAGCCAGTGATGACAACCGTTATCAAACTCTTTGGGCGCAAAAACCTGGCGCTGTTGCTGCACCTACTGCGAGCCTTCATTTTTCTGAGCAATTGCTGGCAGATTTAAAGGCAAAAGGCGTTGAAACTGGCTATCTTACTTTGCATGTTGGTGCAGGCACATTTTTACCAGTTCGTGTGAACGATATTCGTGAGCATCAAATGCATGAAGAATATTATGAAGTTGGGCAAGAGCTTATCGATAAAATAAAAGCAACGAAAGCCAAAGGTGGTCGTATTATTTCTGTTGGCACAACAGTTTTACGCACCTTGGAAACCATTGGTCGTGGCAAAACAATTGAACAACTTGAAGCGGAAAGTGGCAACACGTCAATTTTTATTTACCCAGGCTTTGAATTTTCTGTGGTTGATTTATTAGTGACAAACTTCCACTTGCCAAAATCAACACTGCTTATGCTTGTGAGTGCTTTTGCTGGAAAGCAGCTTATTGAAAAAGCCTATGCAACTGCGGTAGAGCAAGAATATCGATTTTTCAGTTACGGTGATGCAATGCTGCTCACACGTGCTCCTAAATAAATGAGGTTAAAAATAACATGAAATTTACCCTGCATAAGAAATCCGGGGCAGCACGCCGCGGTACTCTAGAGCTGGCTCATGGAACGGTTGAAACGCCAGCGTTTATGCCTGTTGGTACCTACGGATCAGTAAAAGCAATGTTGCCACGTGATATTCATGGTATTGGTGCTGAAATTATTCTTGGTAATACATACCATTTAATGCTCCGCCCTGGTGCTGATTTGGTTGCAGATTTTGGCGGACTGCATAAATTTATCGGTTGGGACAAACCAATTCTTACTGACTCTGGTGGCTTCCAAGTGTTTAGCCTTGGTGCTATGCGTAAAATCACAGAAGAAGGCGTGGTTTTTAAATCCCCAATTGACGGCTCTAAAGTTTTGCTTGACCCTGAAAAATCAATGGAAGTGCAGCGCAAGCTTAACTCTGATGTTGTGATGATTTTTGATGAGTGCACACCATACCCAGCAACATTTGAAGAAGCCAAAAAATCCATGGAGCTTTCTTTACGTTGGGCTGGCCGTAGCCGCGATGCTCATGGTGCTAATCCAAATGCATTATTTGCAATTGTACAAGGTGGCATCTATCCTGAGTTGCGCGATCAATCTTTAGCTGGTTTACAGAATATTGGTTTTGATGGTTATGCCATTGGTGGTCTTGCTGTTGGTGAGCCACGTGATGAGCGAAACATGGTGCTTGATCACCTACAACCACAAATGCCAGAAGACAAGCCTCGTTATCTAATGGGTGTAGGTAAACCAGAAGATATTATTGACGCTGTTTCTCGTGGTGTAGATATGTTCGATTGTGTATTACCAACACGTAATGCGCGTAATGGTCATATCTTTACTGCGAAAGGGGATATTCGTATTCGTAATTCCCAGTACAAGAAAGATGAAGCACCTCTTGATAGTGATTGCACATGTTATACATGTCAAAACTTTAGTCGTGCCTATTTGCATCATCTTGAACGCTGCAAGGAAATTCTATATTCTCAACTCGCAACGTTACATAACTTACATTATTATCAACAGCTGATGCAGACACTGCGTGACGCTTTAGATGCCGGTACTTTTGATGAAACTGTGAAAAAAGTATTAGAAGATCGCCAGCAAATCAAACGTGTTGGTCAAGCGAAAGGTTAATGATAAAGCAGGGCAGTTATAAGAAAAGTTGCCCTGATCAATAAAAATTGAGGAGTTTTTCATGTTTTTAATTAGCCCAGCATTTGCTGAAACTGCTGCTACAGCAGCTCAACAGCCAAGCGCTATTCCACAGCTATTCCTTATGGGTGGCATGTTGTTAATTTTCTATTTCATTCTTTGGAGACCACAAGCAAAGCAACGTAAGTCTCATAAAGAGCTTATGACAAACCTTTCTAAAGGTGATGAAGTGCTTTTAAGTGGCGGTATGCTTGGTCGTGTGATTAAAGTTGATGATGATTACGCTGTGCTTGAAATTGCAAAAGACGTGAACATTAAAATTCAAAAGAACGCTGTTATCTCTTCTTTACCAAAAGGGACTTTAAAAGCGATCGACTAATCCCCATATCTGTTTAGATTTAAGCAGTGCTTGTGTCTTGAGCGCTGCTTGGACTAAACCGAGAGGCTTTCTCTCCTAGATTAAAACAGTCTAGAAACGATAGACGTGAAACAGTGTAATAAAGTTCATTATAAAAAATGATCATCAGAAAACACTGTTCTTTTCTCACATTGGAACCTAACTATGACGGATTCTGCACGTACTGGTCGCCCAGGACAGGGTGGCAACCTACTCTCCAGTGATATTTTGACCTATGGTGTTGGCAAATCAATTGTGATTCTGCTGTTTATTGCTTTTGGTCTTTTCTATGCTTTGCCGAATCTTTATCCAGACGTACCTGTGGTACAGATTTCTGGTATTAAAGCAGGTCAAGACGTATCAGCAGAAACAATGTCGGAGATTGAATCATCTCTGAATCAAGCCGGTATTAATGTCAGTGATGTTGAGTTGGAAGATGGTAAGGGTGTTCTTGTTTTTGAAAACACAGAAGAGCAATTAAAAGCTCGTGACTTAATTGCAAAAACAATGGGTAAAACAGTGCTTGCTGGTTTAAACCTAATGCCTACAACGCCAGATTGGCTGGCAAAGCTTGGCGGAAAGCCAATGGCCCTTGGTCTTGACTTGCAAGGTGGTGTTCACTTCTTGCTTGAAGTTGACCTTAACTCTGCCATTGAAGCTCGCGTTAATGCTTATAAAGAAGAAGCTCGTGAAGCCTTTAGGCAAGATCGTCTTTATTATAAGAGCCAAACAGCAGGCTATGACGACGACTCAGAGCTTTGGTCAATTGAATTTAAATTCGCGAAAGAAGATGCCTTCAATAGCGCATTTGAATGGGCCAAAACAAATCAGCAGAATTTGTCAATTGCTGGTGAGCAACTTGAAGATGGGCTTTATAGCTTGTCGATGACACTAAGCCAATCTGAAGTGAAAAAGATTGGTGATGATGCGCTCAAGCAAAACTTAACAACACTACGTAATCGTGTTAACGAGCTTGGTGTTGCAGAGCCGCTTGTGCAGCGTCAAGGTGCTAACCGTATCGTGGTTGAGCTGCCAGGCGTTCAAGACACAACAGAAGCGGGCCGTATTATTGGTAAAACTGCAAACCTTGAGTTCCGTCTGGTGAATATGGATGCAAGCCCATTATCACGAGTTGATATGGACTCTGAGCGTTTTGATTTCCGTGGTCAGGAAAACAGAACAACTGTGCTCTATCGCAAAGTGATTGCAACTGGTGATCAGGTACTTGATGCTCACTCAGGCATTGATGAGCAAGGCATGCCACAGGTGAGCATTGTGCTTGATTCCTCTGGTGGTAAGCGAATGATGAATGCAACACAGAAAAATGTTGGTAACGACATGGCTGTGCTGTTTATCGAGCAGAAGAGTGAAGTTGTCACTCAGCCTGACGGTACAACAAAGCGCATTAATCAGAAAGATCAGAAGGTTATTAACCAAGCAACAATTCGTGATGTACTTGGCAACCGTTTCGTGATCACAGGCCTTGATTCACGTGCTGAAGCGTCTGAACTTGCACTTCTATTAAGAGCTGGTGCTCTTGCTGCGCCAATGTATCTTGTAGAAGAGAGCACTATTGGGCCAAGCCTAGGTAAAGAGAACGTGACTTCAGGTGTGCAATCCGCGTTGATCGGTCTTGCTGCTGTCATGGTGTTTATGTTGATCTTCTATAAGGTATTTGGTCTTGTTGCCAATATCTCCTTGTTGCTTAACATTGTGATGCTTATTGCATGTCTCTCTATGTTCTCGGCAACACTAACGCTGCCAGGTATTGCAGGTATTGTATTGACTGTAGGTATGGCGGTTGATGCTAACGTGCTTATCTTTGCCCGTATTAAAGAAGAGCTGGCAAATGGTGCGAGTGCGGTAGAGTCTGTTAAAGCTGGTTATGATCGTGCTTTCGTCACAATTTTTGATGCAAACGTAACAACCTTTGTTGTAGCACTGATTCTGTTCCTGATAGGTTCAGGTCCAATCAAAGGTTTTGCTGTAACGCTATCCATTGGTATTTTAACGTCCATGTTTACAGCTGTTGCTGTTTCACGTTTCCTTGTGACCTTAATTTACGGTCGCAGACCAGTTGAAAAAATCTTGATATAGGACGTCGCCATTATGAGTACACAAATTTCATTTATGAAATATCGTAAGCTGGCGGTGATGTTTTCCGTTATCTTACTGATTATTTCCGTTGGTTCTTTAGTAAAGCAGGGCCTTAATTTTGGTCTTGACTTTACTGGAGGTACACTTTTAGAGCTTGAATATCCAAACCCTGTCGACACAAACGAAGTCCGTGGTCGATTGGAAGATGCAGGTATTCAAAACGCAGTTGTGCAGCATTTTGGTAAAACCACTGAAATTGCTATTCGTATTCCACCACAAGAAGGCGATGGCCAGACTGATGCTAAAGAGTCTTTAGGTGCTGCAGGTAAGCAAATTCTTGCGGCTCTTGAAGAAGGCTATGAGGCAGATCAAATCGAGCTGAAGCGTAACGAATTTGTTGGCCCAAGTTTTGGTGAAGAGCTTCGTGATGACGGTGGTATAGCTCTGATCGTCGCCCTTGGTTTTATGTTGCTCTACATTGCTGTCCGATTCCATTATAGGTTTGGTTTTGGTGCAGTGGCTGCATTGTTCCATGATGTGATTATTGTATTGGGTTTTTTCTCGCTTATGCAGTTCTCGTTCGATCAGTCGGTGCTTGCAGCTATTCTAGCTGTTATTGGTTACTCGCTGAATGATACGATTGTTGTCGCTGACCGTGTCCGTGAGAATTTTCATGATAATCTGGAATCAGATGATACAGAAGGTCTTATTGATCTGAGTTTGAATCAGACTCTATCAAGAACAATCTTCACATCGTTGACAACAGTGCTTGTATTACTTGCATTGTATTTCTTTGGTGGTGAGTCACTTCGTTTGTTTGCTGTTGCATTACTTGCGGGAATATTCATTGGTACCTATTCTTCTATATATGTGGCATCAAGTCTTTTAGTGTCTCTCGGTGTTACGCCGTCAGACTTTAAAGAGCCAGAAGTTGATGAATTAGAAGATGAAATGCCTTAACTAAGCCTCGATAAAACATATTGCTGAGTTTGTATTGAGGCTTTAGATCTTTGATGTAAGCTCAGTAAGGATGTTGTATGAAGGATAAGGCGCAATCACATAATGCAAATAAGACTAAGCCTGTTGACGCAGGTGCGATTTTAAAACAAGGTTTAGATATCAGTCAGTTAGGTCACTCCGTTTCCAAAGTGAATGATCTTTTTATCACTTGGCTTGAATCCCTTGGAGTTGCTGGTGCTGGGCAGGCTGATGAACACTTTGAGCCTGTACGCAAAGAAAAGCGCCACTAGTCTTATTTGCTTATTAACGGCTTAAGTCACTTTATGAAAGTGTCTGAAGTCAACAAAAAAGCCGATACAGTGATACTGTATCGGCTTTTTTGTTATGAGCATGATATTCGCTTATTTTAAACGACCAGCAAGCTGCTTCAGAAGCTTAGGGTTTGCTGCAACAATATTGCCAGACTCAAGATAGTTATCGCTGCCATCAAGGTCAACACAAAGACCACCAGCTTCACGAACAATAAGAATACCTGCAGCCATATCCCATGGTTGTAGACCGTATTCCCAGAAGCCATCTAAACGACCAGCAGCAACATAGGCTAGGTCTAGAGCAGCAGCGCCTTGACGACGGATGCCAGCAGCATCTTGTGATAGGTCTTGTAGTTGCTTCCAGTATTGGTCAGCAATGTGACCTTGGTTTACGCGAAATGGCATACCAGTGCCAAGAAGAGTACCTTCGATTTTAACTGGTGTAGAAACACGAATACGACGACCATTAAGCTGTGCGCCTTGACCACGTGTTGCGGAGAACTCTTCACGCTTGATTGGATCGTAAATCATTGCATGAGTAAGAACGCCTTTATGCTTGATACCCATTGAGATAGCAAAGTGTGGTAGGCCGTGAAGGAAGTTTGTTGTGCCGTCTAAAGGATCAATAATCCATTGATATTCTGCACCTTCTTTACCAACTATGCCTGACTCTTCGCAAATGAATTGGTGGTCTGGATACTTTTCTTGAAGAATTGTCAGAATCATTTGTTCTGCGTTACGGTCAACCTCAGAAACAAAGTCATTACGACCTTTCTGCTCAGCCTGGATTTGATCAACTCTTTCAAATGATCTTTCGAGATAGTCACCAGCTTTTTCAGCAGCACGACGTGCAATATTTAACATAGGATGCATGAATGAGTCCTTATTTCTTTGTTGAGAAAACCTTTTTATAGTGCCAGCCATCAATCACAAGGCTTCAGCTCTGGGATTAGCGCTAGCAAATGCTTAAGGCGTATAGATACCTGATAATTTTATTCGTAATAAGAGTTTGATTTCAAACCCTGCAACAACAGCATACTATTCCAATCAGGTATATGTTACACTGCGGCGCATTATACCTGTTTGTGGCATTCAAGGATATACCTAATGAAGCAAAGTTTTGAAGTTATTGCAGATCAAGTGGCTGTCGTGCTTGTTCAAACCAGTCATCCTGCCAATATTGGCTCTGTTGCAAGAGCGATGAAAACAATGGGCTTAACCCAGTTACGCCTTGTTGCACCTGACGATTTTCCAAGTGCTCGTGCTGAGTGGCTTGCCGCTGGAGCAGAAGATCTTCTCAAAACAGCAGTGGTTTACGACACATTTGAAGAAGCTGTTGCTGATTGCCAGCTTGTTGTTGGTACAAGCGCCCGCCTTAGAGGGCTACCTTGGCCTCATGTTGCGCCATTAGAGGCCTGTGGCGCTGTTTTAAGTCATGCTGAGCAAAATGCACAGTGTGCCCTTGTATTTGGTCGTGAAGCCCGAGGCCTTACGAATGAAGAGCTACGTGTTTGTCATCTTCACACACTGATTCCAGGTAATCCTGAATACTCAGTGCTGAATATTTCTCAAGCGGTACAGGTTTTAGCCTATGAGCTTCGTACACAGTGGCTGTTAAAAACAGAACAATACCGTGATTTCGAGCTGACACCAGGTGCAGATCAGCACTCCGTACGTGCTCACCTTGAATTTCCATTAATGCCTTGGGATGAACCAATGGCAACAACTGAGCAGCTTGAAGGTCTTTATGGTCATCTGCAATCAAGTTTAACTAAAGTGGGCTTTATGGATGACCATAATACCGCTAAGATATGGCCTCGACTGCATCGCATGTTCCAAAGACAAAAGCTTGATCAGAAAGAAGTAGCTTTATTGAGAGGTTTGTGTAGTTTTCTTGATCGCCAAGCGACAAAAGAGTAAAACATCACCAGCTGATTTGTACAATTGAGCTTATTTCGGAATTTTTTGAAAAGCTGAGTAATTTAGTTGGTTAAAAGCTTGACTCTTTTACTCGGTTTATTTCATACTTCACCTATAGGCTAAGCCAAGAGGTAAATGAATGAAATTAACCACAAAAGGTCGATATGCTGTAACAGCAGTGCTAGATTTGGCGCTGCATTGTGAAAAAGGTCCTGTCACATTGGCAGATATAGCAGAGCGACAAAAACTGTCTTTAAGCTATCTAGAGCAACTTTTTTCCAAGTTACGTAAGGCCGAGGTTGTTAAAGCCGTAAGAGGGCCGGGTGGTGGCTATCTTCTTGGTTCTACAACAGAAAATATCAGTGTTTCTGAAATTATTGATGCTGTTGAAGAGAAAGTAGACGCAACACAGTGTGGTGGACAAGGCGATTGCAATAAAGGCATGGCCTGTTTAACACATACGCTCTGGCAAGACTTGAATGATCAAGTTCACGGTTTTTTAAAAGGTGTCAGTATAGCGAGCCTGATGGAACGATCTGCGGTAAAGCAGGTTGCATTACGCCAAGACGCTGGACCACAAGATGAACCACAAATAGTGACTCTTGAAGATTAACTGATATTTTTTTGCAGAAAGACGACTTCAAATAGGCATTAAGCCATTTGTAGGACTCATTACGAAGAAGGTTTAAGTAGAATGACTGCATCCAACACAATTTATTTCGATTACGCTGCAACTACGCCTGTTGACGAGCGCGTTGCTGAACTTATGATCAAGTACCTTACTTTTGAAGGTGGTTTTGGTAATCCAGCTTCTCGTTCACACTCATACGGTTGGGTTGCTGAAGAAGCTGTGGAGACTGCGCGTGCTCAGGTTGCTGCAGCTGTAAACGCAGACGTACGCGAAATTGTATGGACAAGTGGTGCAACTGAAGCAAATAACCTTGCAATTAAAGGTGCTGCACATTTCTATAAGAGCCGTGGTAAGCATCTTATTACGTCTAAAATTGAGCATAAGGCAGTTCTAGATTGCTTTAGACAGCTTGAGCGTGAAGGCTTTGAAGTTACATATCTTGAGCCAGATACAACAGGCGCAATCACAGTTGAAAGCGTAGAAGCTGCACTTCGTGAAGATACAATCTTCGCAAGCTTCATGGCTGTAAACAACGAGCTAGGTACAATTAACGACCTTAAAGCCATTGGCACACTTCTTCGCAGCAAAAACGTCATCTTCCACGTTGATGGTGCTCAATCTGTTGGTAAAATCAAAGTTGATCTAGCAGAACTTCCTGTAGACCTTATGTCTTACTCTGCACATAAGGCATACGGCCCTAAAGGTATGGGTGCTCTATTTGTGCGTCGTAAGCCACGTATTCGTCTTGAGTCTCAAATGCATGGTGGTGGTCATGAGCGTGGTATGCGTTCAGGTACTCTTCCAACGCATCAAATCGCAGGTATGGGCGCAGCATTTGAAATCGCTGTTCAACAGTTCGACGAAGAGCAAGCAAAATGTGCAGCTCTAAAGCAACGTCTATGGGATGGCATTAAAGACATCGAAGCGATCTACATCAACGGTACTCTAGACAATTCAGTGCCACAAATTCTTAACGTCAGCTTCGCATTTGTTGAAGGCGAAAGCTTAATGATGTCTCTGAAGAACCTTGCGGTTTCTTCTGGCTCTGCATGTACTTCTGCAAGTCTTGAGCCATCTTACGTTCTACGAGCTTTAGGTCTATCTGATGAGCTTGCGCATTCTTCAATTCGTTTCTCCTTTGGTCGTTATTCAACTGAAGCAGACGTTGATACAGCAATTCAACAAATTCATCATGCGGTTGAGAAGCTGCGTGCACTTTCACCTCTTTGGGACATGTACAAAGACGGTGTTGATCTAGACAAAGTAGAGTGGCAGCACCACTAAATCCGGATATCATAGGAGTCCAAAATGGCATACAGTGACGAAGTAATCGATCATTATGAAAATCCACGCAACGTAGGTTCACTTCCTGCTGCTGACAAACAAGTTGGTACAGGTATGGTTGGTGCTCCAGCATGTGGTGACGTTATGCGTCTACAAATCCAAGTAGCTGCTGACGGCCGCATTGAAGATGCAAAATTCAAAACTTATGGTTGTGGTTCTGCTATCGCTTCTAGCTCTCTAGTAACTGAGATGCTAAAAGGTAAAACTCTTGAGCAAGCAGCGGAAATCAAAAACCGCCAAATCGCTGAAGAGCTAGCTCTTCCTCCAGTGAAAATTCACTGTTCTGTTCTTGCAGAAGATGCAATCAAAGCAGCAATCACTGACTATAAGTCAAAACAAGAAGCGCAATCAGAAGCTGTGTAATACAGCTTCAACTTGTGCCAAAGAAAGGAACAATAATCAATGGGTATTGCACTGACAGAAGCTGCGGCGACGCACGTCAAACAGCAACTTCAGCAGAGACAGTCTGGTCTTGGCATTAGACTAGGTGTCAAAACAACTGGCTGTTCGGGACTTGCATATGTCCTTGAGTTTGTTGATCAGCCAGATCCTCAAGATACACATTTTGAAAGCTTTGGTATTGACGTTTATGTTGATCCTAAATCCTTGGCATTTCTTGATGGTACTCAAATGGATTATGTAAAGCAGGGCCTCAATGAAGGTTTTGAATTTACGAATCCAAACACGAAAGGTGAATGTGGCTGCGGCGAAAGCTTCACTGTTTAAAACCGACGAGAGTTTAAAGCTGAGAGAGTTTAAAGTTTGAATAATCCATTTATTTTATTTCAACTTAAACCTGCGCCAGATTTACGTACACAAGAGGGAGATATACTCCCTCTTGATGTTTTAAAGGCCAGGTACACAAAAGTGCAGGCAGCATGTCATCCAGATAGTTTTGCCATGGCAAGTGAAGCGCAACAAAAAGCAGCTTCAGAAATGAGCTCACGTCTAAATCAAGCCTATAAAATGCTGAGAGATGATTTAAGCCGTGTTAAAACTTGGCTTGCGCTTCTTGGTCTTGAAATTGAAAATCAAACAACTAAACCAGATATGGACTTGTTTGAGCTGCAGATGGACTTAGAAGAACGCTTAGCTGCTGTTGCTGCAGGTGATGAAAGCCAAAAAGCAACCTTAATCCAAGATATTGAATCAATTAAAGCACAAGCTCTTGATTGGTTTGTGAGCTTAGCTCAAAATACACCGGATACGATTGAAGACGTAGACACTTGTTTGAATCAGTATTCAAAACTTGCATTGTCTTCTCGCTTAGAACAGCGCTTGTATTCCATGTAAATTACTGTACGAATATGACCGAGCTGTGCCTAAATACTAATTTAGGTTTGACTCGGTCTTTTTTTAACGAGATTTTTAAGTCGTATATTGTGTTGATGTTTATCATTATTTTCTCAACACATATTGCTTTTAAATGAAGCAGAAAGAAGTATAAAGAGGTATTTTATGGCCCTCATGCAGATTGCCGAACCAGGTCAATCCCCTGATCCTCATAAGAAAACACTTGTTTTAGGTATCGACTTAGGTACTACTCACAGCTTGATTGCTAGTGTTAAAAATGGCACACCAGTTTGTCTTGAAAGTGCAGACGGCGAAAAGCTTATGCCTTCTATTGTGCATTACACTGAGAGTGCTGTTGAAGTTGGTGTTCAAACTGAAAAAACAAAAGGTGTAGACGTTTTAAGTATTGCATCTATCAAGCGTTTTATTGGTCGTTCTGCAAAAGAAGTTCAGCAACTTCTTGAAGCATTTCCTGTGGATTATGAGTGGGACTTTACTGATGCTGCGGTGCCTAAAGTTAAAACACCTCAAGGCTTAAAAACACCTGTAGAAATTTCAGCAGAAATTCTAAAGACTCTTAAAAAAAGAGCAGTTCAACATTTTGGTGTGGATGAAATTAACAGCCAAAATGCAGACTCTTTCAAAGTTGTTATCACAGTACCTGCCTATTTTGATGATGCGCAGCGCCAAGCGACACAAGATGCTGCACGTCTTGCAGGTTTAAGCGTACTTCGTTTAATCAATGAGCCAACTGCAGCTTCACTTGCTTATGGCGTTGAGCAAGATGGTACATATCTTGTGTATGACTTTGGTGGCGGTACTTTTGATTGCAGCTTGATTGAATTAAACGGTGATGTCTACGAAGTTGTAGCTACAGCAGGTGATACTTTCCTTGGTGGCGATGATATTGATCACGCATTGAGTGAATGGTTCCTTGCAACTCATCTTGATGGGAAGAAAACAAAGAATTTACGCAGTATTTTAAAAGATGCAAAAGAGCGTCTATCAAGTCAAGAATCTGTTTCAGTCATGGATTTCACGATTACTCGAAACGACCTGACACAAGTCATGGAGCCAATTTTGGCTCGCACATACAAGTGTATTCAGCGCCTCTTACAAGATGGTCGTAAATCAGTAAAAGAAGTGAATCAAGTGCTTCTGGTTGGTGGTAGCACTCGTAGCCCGCAAGTATTTGACGGTATTACGGCAATTTGTCAGCAGCAACCACGTAACGACGTTAACCCTGATGAAGTTGTGGCACTTGGTGCCTTAGCCCAAGCTCGTAAGATGACATCGAAAGATGTGAACCATCTTCTCTTGGATGTTTGCCCGCTGTCACTTGGTCTTGAAACAATGGGTGGTATTGTTGAAAAAATTATCCCTCGTAATACACCAATTCCAGTCACGAAAGAGCAAATCTTCACAACCATGAAGAACAACCAAAGTGCTTTGAAATTGCACGTTGTTCAAGGTGAACGTGAGTCCGTTGAAGATTGCCGTAGCCTAGCGCAATTTGAGCTTCGCGATATCCCACCAATGGCTGCTGGTGTAGCGCGTATTAAAGTTCGCTTTGATATGGATGCAAACGGCGTTCTTAAAGTGTCTGCTGAAGAGCTTTCAACACATCATGTAGCAAGTATTGATGTAAAACCAAGCCAAGGTTTATCAGAAGAGCAATTACTTGAAGTATTACAGGCTGGTCAAGCATCTGCTGGTGAAGATATTAATGCTCGTCTTGATAAAGGCGCACGTATTGAGCTTCAACGTATCATTGAATCTTGCGATCATGCTTTTGCTGAAGATGCATCATTGCTTGAAGATGCAGATCAAGCCGCTTTTGCTGAACAGCTTAAACAAGCAAAAGCCTTAGCTGAAGATGCTGCTGCAACTCGTGAAGATTTAAAAGCCATGCGTGAATCATTGAATGCAGTGAGTGAAAAACTTGCAGCTCTACGTATGGATAAAGCCATTCAAGATGCCTTAAAAGGTACATATATCTAAAGACTATAGAAATGAATAAGGGTGTGTTGCGCGCCCTTACTCTTAAGAGACATAAAGCAGGCGAGTGTATTAAAATAGAACCACAGCCTTGCAAAACGAATGAAGGGATAGAGCCATGCCTAAAGTTACTTTTTTACCTCATCAAACACTTTGCCCAGAAGGCCTAACGGTTGAAGCTGCACCACATAGCACCATTCTTGATGTGGCTTTAGAGAATGATATCCATATCGAGCATGCCTGTGAAAAATCATGTGCCTGTACAACTTGTCACGTTATCGTTCGCAAAGGCTTTCAATCTCTAGAAGAAGCAGAAGATACAGAAGAAGATATGCTTGATAAAGCATGGGGTCTTGAGCCAGATTCTCGTCTTAGCTGCCAAGCCTGGGTTGAAGATGAAGACCTTGTTGTTGAGATTCCAAAATACACACTTAACCAAGTATCTGAGCACGGCTAGGAGTAAATCATGGAAGAGATCAAATGGTCTGATGTGAATGAGATTGCCATTCAATTGACGGATACACATGAAGATGTAGACCCGCAGTGGGTTCGCTTTACTGACTTGCATCGTTGGGTGTGTGAGCTGCCAGGTTTTGCTGATGATCCTGAAGCAAGCAGTGAGCGCATTCTAGAAGCCATCCAAATGGCTTGGATTGAAGAAGCTCGCTAGGTTTCTTCAATCAAATAAATACTAATCTGGAGGGAGTCGGATGAAAAAAATAATTGGTTTAGCCTTGTTGCTGGCATCACAATTAAGCACAGCTGCATTAAATGATGATATACACCTTCGAGGTCAATGGACTCAAGGTGGTATGGTGTTGGGTGTTGCACCAGCAGGCTCACAGGTTGAGCTGAATGGTGAGCCAATTATGGTGTCAGAATCTGGCAATTTCGTTGTTGGCTTTGGTCGTGATGAAAAAGGCCCTGCAATACTTCATGTGACTCATCAAGGTGAGTCATGGCAGCAATCTTTTCCTATTTCTCAGCGTGACTATAAAATTCAAGATATTCACGGCATCTCCCAAAAAATCATGAAACCAAACCCTGCGAACGTGCAGCGTTCTAAAACTGAAGCAGCACTAGTTTACACGGCACGTCAAACGAAGCGAGAAGGCTTAGATTTTTTACTTGGTTTTAAATGGCCGGCCAAAGGCCCAATTACTGGTGTCTATGGTAGCCAGCGTATTTATAACGATGTACCAGGTCGACCACATTTTGGTCTTGATATCGCAGGCCCAGTCGGCACACCAATTTATGCCCCAGCAGCTGGTGTGGTAACCCTAACGCATGACGACATGTTTTATTCAGGCGGTACATTGATCATTGATCATGGTATGGGTATTTCTTCAACCATGATTCATTTAAGCAAGATTCTTGTTAAAGAAGGCCAGCAAGTAAAAACTGGTGATTTAATTGCAGAAATGGGTAAGTCGGGCAGGGCAACCGGGCCTCATTTGGATTGGCGCATTAATTGGTTTAATGTCAGGTTAGATCCGCAGTTAGTGGTGAGTGAGTAGACATTATTTGGCTTTCGAAGATGCTTCTTAAATTAAACCCATAAAAAAAGAGCCGAACAGCTCTTTTTTTATGGGTTTAATTTTATGCACTAACAGAAACGCTCTGGCTCTGTGGCAATACTGGACCAACAAATGCAGGAGCTGGTCTTGGTGTTGTAGGCGGTGGTAAGAAGGCTTTCATTTTATCTGCAATTGCATTATCAATTTCAAATCGAGACATTTTTGCAATTGGAGTTTCACGCATGAATGTATCAATATGATTTTTGATATCTTTGTTCCAGTCTGCTTGTGAAATGCCGTCTGGTTTTTTCGTTTGCAAGAAGCTTTCGATATCTTTAGCTTTTTGTTGTACCCAGGCTTTCTGTGATTTCGAGTTCTGTGGCAAGAAATGCTCTTCAACTGCTTTCATATCAACTGGTGCATGTGCTGTAGCCATGGAAACAATGTTGAGACCTTCATTTGCGGTCGCTTTGGTCACGTAGCGCTGATGGGCTAGCATTGATTCACGTTGGCGCTGGGCTCGTGTCATATCACCTTTCGATGTGCCTGTCGATTGATCTTTATCAAGACATGTAGAGCAATCGCGCTCAGGCATATGCTTAGTGTGGCCAAGTTTTGCAGGCTCTGAACGTAAATCGTACATATAGTTGTACTTAGGTGCTTCTGCAGCATAGTTGCCATCTGTGCGCCCTAAGTTTTCAGCTGCTTTGCGTTGGCCAAGCAGAATGTCGTTCATATCGTAAGCAACGCGAGAAATAAAGCCTAAGGCTGAGTCGCGGCTCGCGTGTTCTTGGGCGAACTGGTTGTTAATAATACAGTTAATCATTGGATAGAAACCAGCAATCCAGTCTAGTTTCCGTCGGTCGGCATGGTTAACCGCTTCAGCGTGGAAATCGCCTCTTAATTCGAGTTTGCCTTTGTTATCTGACTGTGCCTGTGCAACAACATGACCGTGTATATCGCTTACTTCAACGAAGAAGGCTTCTTGACGTTTTGTCCAATCTGCTCTGAAGTCATATGTACTTGCCTCAGAATATTGCGGCACAGTCACTTTAATTGTCTGTAAACGCCCCGTATTATTGGTGTAAACACTTCTAATGCCATTCGCATAATGGGAAAATGTTTTACCAGGAGAAAGTTTAAAAACTTCTTGGTTGTCACCAACAGGTTTTGGCACAATGATTTTCAGGTTTTTGGTATGCTTTTTCCAGTCTTGAAATGTTTCTTCTTTTTTAGGATCTAGTAAAGGGCCAGAAGAGTCTTCAAAATCCTGCATATTGCTTATATTGCGATCAAGAGTGTCTCTATTGATTTTGGGGCGTGAGAGGGGGCTATTTTCTCCACCTAGGGTGAGGTCATTAAGGTTTTCAGGGTCGAAGAAGTTACTAGCATCAGAATTACCCATGCCAGGCTGCACATCGTTCACATTACCCCATGCATCACCACCGATTGAATTTCCCATATTACACCCTTACATGAATTCTTCTATTTCCTATACCGACAATCCTATAAAAAGATGTTCTTAAGAACAAGATGCCTTTACATCTCTCTTGTGAATGTTTGTAACATTTAGAACGCTATTTGACCTAAAACATCCTAAAGCTTCAATTCAAAACACCCATAACTACAAAGAGATACATACTTGTAACAAACTGATGAAGTACTCAGAAAGACTTTTTGTTAGTATTAAGGGACAGTAAGGCTTAGCACTTATGTCTATCGAAGTAGTTACAGGAACCCCGCAATGCAAGATTCAAAGCCAAATTATTCAGAGAGCATCTCCAATATGTATGGTATTGATCTCGAGGTATTACACGCCCTTGAGAACGGGGAAGACGACATTATGTTCAAAGAGATTGTTTTTGGTTTATTTGCAGCAATCGATGGTCTTGTTACAGAAAACCTCATAGATGATGACAATTCCTTTGAATACAAGTATCAGCTTTTCGATATGATGAACTGGGCTGGAAAGCATCTGATCGAATTTAACCGCCAGTAGCTGGGTTACAAACCTGGTATATAAAGGTCGTTGTAGAATATGCATAAGTTGAGGCAAAACAATGGGTAACGAAGAGTTTCTAATCAATACAGTAAAAAGTCTGATCATTACAAACATCTACTGTTATGAGTTTAAGAAAGCGGGCTACTGGAAAAACATTCTGGATACAATCGAGCCAGGTAATAACTTCTCACTCAACAGCTATACGATTATACGTTTGGCTTATACAGAGATTCTAACGCCAGAACTAGAGACACTTGCTTCTGAAGCTATGAATGAAGTTTCAATTGAAGACCCAACAATGTATGACGAGTTAGGTGAAGTCCTTAACATATTACGTACAAAAATAGGGTAAATGTAACAGAAACAAGAAGTACCATAAGTACATGAACTTGATAAAGGCATAGAGAGAGGTCCTAATGAGTTTTGAAGGCAACCAGTTTCATGAAGATATCGCTAAAGTATTTCGCGAAGAAAACTACGAGCATTGCGCAAATCTTCTTGAAGTAATCGAAGCTGGCGCAGGTAGTTTTGAACAAAAAGTTTTTTTTAGCGATCTTGAATCCTCTCTAATGGATGCAGCACGATCCAGCGGCATGTCACGTATGACTGTAAACGATATCGTTGATAATGCACGTAAGAATATGGATCTGTTATACGAAACATTTACTCGTAAAATCCACGACCAGTTTTAAGCCTTATTAAGAAGAGATTGAAGTATGGATGACAACACAAGAGACCTCGTCGAAAAGTATTTAGAACCAGTGTGTTTGACAATGCTGGCAATGAATCAAAGAGAGTTTGTTGAACCATATCTCAAACTAATTGGCCAGGTTAAGGATGACCCTTATTACGCTTTGCATCACTCGATAATGAACTATATTCGACAAGTGCATGCTAATACCAATGAAAAGTTGTATGAGGAAATCGAGAAGTTAGAAGAGTTACCATATAACCAAAACTATGATCCTAAGTTTTACCGAGAAATTGCCGCTTTCAAAAGAGCAGAGACCGAGTAAAACAGCACAACTATTATAAAGATGAGCGAGACGAGAATATGATAGATCTAAATGCAACAGGTATATCCAGCCTAAATGGTTCAGGAATCGACAATTTTGCTAATATCTCTAACAATGATATTGAAAAGTTTGATTTCATGGTGGAAAATGAAATTGAAGGCGGTTCAATTGAGATGTCGCCTGTAGCTCAGCAAAAAAGCCTGGGTGAAGCAGCAATGGATTACATGTTAAGCAACAAGAACTCTCTTATCGACAAGAGTAAAGCGATCCATGAGAGCTATCTAGGTGATGACAACTTCTCTTTCCAAGACAAAATGCAGCTGTTAGAAAAAACATATAACTATCAGCTTGAAATGACGTTCTACAACACGTTTATGTCACAGACATTACAAAAAGCCGACGCTCTAATTCAGTTAAAGTAAGCATTGATGCTGCAAGCCACTAGCTGTATCGGTGGCTGGTCATAAAGACCAATCTAGGGAAGTTAGAAATAACTTGTGATCTTTCATAACACAAAAAGCAGTATTAGTATGAAGATGAATAGACAGACTTTTCGTAAATCCAAGGCCCTTGTGTGTTTTATGTTGGCCTTTTTATTAGCTGGTTGTAAAACCGAGCTTTATACAGATCTGACAGAACAGCAAGCCAATGAGATGATTACCATTTTGCAAGACGCTAAATTAGACGTCACAAAGGTGTCAGGCTTAAAAGGTAAAGTCAGTCTACAAGTCGATGATCAGCAAATCGGTAAAGCGGTTGCGATCTTAAAGAAAAACGGTTACCCAAAAGATACATTCGATGATTTAGGCGATGTGTTTAAGAAAGATGGCCTTCTATCTACACCATTGGAAGAAAAAGCCCGTTATCTCTACGCTGTTTCTCAACAGTTGTCAGAAACATTATCAAACCTTGATGGTGTTCTTACAGCTCGAGTACATGTAGTACTGCCACAAGTTGATGAAGTGACAAAAGAAACAACAAACCATGCTTCTGCATCTGTGTTTATTAAGCACTACAAAGAAATAGATTTAAAAGAATACATTCCAAAGATCAAACTGCTTGTAAATAACTCGATTCCAAGCCTTGAGTACGATCGTATTACCGTATTGTTGTTCCCATCTGCTGGTTACCAAACAATTGGTGAATATCGTTCAGATATTAACGATATCTATGATCCAGAAGGTGCATCCAAACAGGAACGTATTAGTAAGTTCGTAAAATATATTCTTTACTCCTTACTTGTGATTGTCGCTTTCAACGTAGGTATCTTGGTATTCAACAGAATGTCATCTGGCGGCAAGAATGCACCTAAATTGAAAGAACTTCTAGGTAAGAACGATTCGAAAAATGCAAAATCATCACGCAATAAAGATGAATCTGCAGATAGCGATGAAAACGCCGAGATGAAAGCCTAAAGCTTTCACTCGCTAAAGCAAGAAGCCAGGGCTAGTTTAATTAAATAAGCCTTGGCTTTTTTGTTTGTCCTGTTTAATCTTAAGCTTAATCATTGATTTTTAATCTTTATTCACCTTTTGTTAAATATCTTTTCAAAAAGGCTGTATAACATCCTGCAAATACAATGATCTTGTAATAGAATTAAAAAAGTTAGAGTGCCTGTGAAAAGGGACTTATTAGACCAAAGCTTCGAACAAGGTGTAGTTTCATGGAAGTCGCAAAAGTAAGCGCTCTGGTGAAGAGGCTTCAAAAAAGAAAATATGCGTATAATTATTGCCAACAAGAATGGCTCGACAGCCTAAAGCTGTCTGAGCACCAAGAAATACTTGTTCAATTTGCTCGTACTCATCAATTACAACTCGAATCCTTGGATTCAATTATTCAGCAGTCAGTTAATACGCAGTTTAGTTTAGGTGATGCGCAAGGTTCATTTGCATCTTTAATGAACTATGACTCTCAAGAGCTTATGAACTTTATTGGGATGTTTAGCTTATATCTTTTTAATCAGCTCATTGTGCAAAAAAAGGTTGCTTCAATTATTTTTGATGACGATCTGCAAGGCTATTTTGATCACTTGCGCCCAGAGTTCAATAAGTCTGGGCTTATGTATAAGAATACGCTTAATCCAGTTATTAACTCCCTCGGTAAAATTTATTCAATGTCACTGAGCAGATATGAAAAAATTAGCCATCAACAAGTGATTGCTTTTGGGTATTTTGTGCTTTTATCTTTGCTGCATAAGAAAGTATCAAACCCATTTTTAGCCAGTTTGCAACTGCAAATCCCAAAAAGTTTTACCGAATTTTCTAAATTCAATCTTGAAAATAAGGAGCAGGTGAATGCAAAGCAACTATCACTGCTTTTGCAATATATATCAACTCACCTAGGTTAATCCGGTTTACGCCAAGAAAGAGAAAAGAATATGTCAAAACAAGCACAGTTTACAGTCAATCTTAATTTTGCCAATCAATCTATTGAGCAAACTGATGAATATGCGGTTTTTAATATTAATGATTTTTATGATGTACATGAAGCATCTGTTTCTGCTTCAGAGTTAAAAGGTTTTGTTGAAGAAAGCTTTGAAGCTCGTTTACAGAAAGAAAGACAAGCTATTGAAGCTGAAGTTCGTAAAGAATATGAAGCGAAGATCAATGAAGAACTTGCAGCGCGTAAACTTGAGATAAATGCTAACTATGTTAAAAAAATTAGCAATATTGTTGGCCAAGTTAAAAAAGTATTAATGAGCGAGTTCTCGATTACTGATCCATATGCACTAGAAGCGCTTGTTGCTAAATGCTTGCATAACCTTGATGAAGAAAAGCCTGATTTTATCTTCGTTTCAAAAGAAAACTTTGATGTGATCAAAGAAAAACTTGAGCATGAAAAAATTAATGTTCTTGGCACTAAGATTCCAATTGCTATTGGTCATGGTCTGAATAATGACCAAGTTATGATAGAAGGGCAATCATCCGTAGTTGTTAGCGATTTAGGCGCGCTTATTGATAATTACTTTACTAACAATTAATGACTAACTAAGAATCATTCTCAAAGGCACCACTCTGGTGCCTTTCTCGTTTTAGGTGCATGCAGTGCTTAAAAACTGTTCTTATAGCTCACAAATAATTCACAAATACTTGATATTATTGATTTTAATTGAACTTGTATAAAACCTGAATAATCTAATCCAAGGTGAATCAATGCTCCAATAAAAGGGCATGTAACCGATTATGAAGTCACCAAGGATCTCATCATAACTAAAGTCGCATTAACTCTAACAATAGCCATATTAATGATCCAGTGTCTTCGCAAGCTTATCAACTGAGATAAATAACCACTTATTTTGTGGTTCTGAGGAGAATTATATGTCTTTGCTTAAGTATGGTCGGCAAGATATTCCGGCTTCTATTGTTGTGTTTTTTGTGGCTTTGCCACTGTGTCTTGGTATTGCACTTGCATCTGGTGCACCACTTTTATCTGGCGTTATAGCAGGTATTGTTGGTGGTATTGTAGTAGGTGCAGCGAGTGGTTCTAAATTAGGTGTGAGTGGCCCGGCTGCTGGTTTGGCTGTGATTGTCTTCGATGCTATTGCAACTCTTGGGAGCTGGGAAGCATTTTTATGCGCTGTAGTGCTCTCTGGGGTATTTCAAATTGCATTTGGGTATCTTAAAGCAGGGGCCGTTGCTAATTTTTTCCCAAGTTCAGTGATTACAGGTATGTTAACTGGTATAGGGCTGCTGATTATACTCAAGCAAATTCCTTACATGTTTGGTTGGCATGCAGACTTTTTAGGCGAAGAAGCCTTTAGTCAAGCTAATGGCGAAAACACATTTTCTGCTATTAGTCATGCTATTTCTCTCATCTCTATGCCAGTGCTCATTCTTTCAGTGGTTTCACTTGTGATGCTGGTTGCTTGGGATAAGTATCTTGCACCTAACTTTAAAATATTTAGGTTAATCCAAGGGCCGATTGCGGTTGTTTTCTTTGGTATTCTCATCTCTTATATTCTCGCTTCAGGCTCTTCTGCTTTTAGTGCAGAACAACTTGTCAGCTTGCCTGTAATGACATCATTGCAAGATATTAAAGCGGAGCTTTCAGTACCTGATTTAAGCGCATTGTTTAACTTTGAAGTTGTGACTATCGCATTTGTAATGGCCGTTGTTGCAAGCATCGAAACTCTTTTATGTGTTGAAGCAACTGATAAACTTGACCCTGAAAAGGGTGTAACACCAGCAAACCGTGAACTTCGTGCCCAAGGGCTTGGTAACATTATTTCTGGTTTTATAGGCGGCCTGCCTATTACTCAAGTCATTGTGCGCAGCTCTGCAAATATTGCCTTTGGTGCTAAATCAAAAGCATCAAGTGTCTTCCATGGGGTGTTTTTATTAGTCGCAGTGGCATTGGGTGCTGCATTGATGAATTTCATTCCTTTGGCTTCGCTTGCTGCAATTCTTATTATAGTGGGCTACAAACTTGCAAAACCAAGCGCCTTTAAAGCGATGTATACAAAAGGGTGGGAACAGTTTGTACCGTTTATCACGACAGTTGTAGTCATGCTGTTTACCGATTTATTGAGTGGTGTAATTGCAGGTTTGGTTGTGAGCTTATTCTTTAGCTTAAAGCACAGCTACAAAAATGCATTTGCACATGATAATGCTGAAGAAGCAGGGGATAATCGCCACATTGTCATGGCTGAAGATCTTTGTTTCTTAAATAAGCCAAAGATTATGCAGAAGCTTGAGTCTATTCCTGCTGCTACAAAGCTTACTTTAGATTTTTCTAATACGAAATCGATAGCTTTTGATGTAAGAGAATATATTAAAGACTACATACAAAAAGCCAAAGAACGCCAAATTCGTGTTGAAACGATAAAGTTCTAATGCAAGAAAAGTTAGGCAATAAAAAGGCATCCAGTGGATGCCTTTTTATTGGATTCTTTTTAATGGTCAGGTCGTTGTGGCGGTGGTTGGTTGGGATCATGTGTTGGCTGTGAGTTCGGTAGAACAAGCGCACCAGACTTCACCAAGCCAGCAATCACATCTGATAAAGGCTTAAAGAAATGAGAAGGGATGTATTCATTTTCATTAACTTCAGCATAAAGCGCACGTGCTAGCTGAATATTTTCAACAATTGGTACACCTTCATCACGGGCATCACGACGAATTTCAAGAGCAGACTGATTTATACCTTTAATATGAACAAATGGTATTTTGTAGTCTTCTCGGTCAAACAAAAATGCAATTGAGTAATGGGTTGGGTTTGTCACTACAAAGCTGCTTTTCTTTGCCTGTGCTGGTGAGTTCAAAATTTCACGGTGAATACGCTTACGCTCACCTTTAATCTCAGGGTTACCTTCAGTGTCTTTATATTCCCGTTTGACTTCGTCTTTGGTCATCATCATGCTCTTTTTAAAGAAGTGAGCTTGAATCCAGTAATCCACAACTGTAATCATCGAGAATAAAACAAGAATCCATATGATGTATGTTTTAAGCACCTCGCTAACGAGTGGAAATAAGCAGTTTACATCACAGTTATAGAGATTGATGATTTCATCACTATAACTAAAGTAAATTGCAAATACTAAAGAGATAAGAGCTGTTGACTTAATAAAAGATTTACCAAACTCCACGAGGGACTTTTTAGAGTAAATACGCTTAAAGCCTTCAACAGGGTTTAGTTTTTTGAAGTCCATTTTCAGAGGCTCTGTTGAAAACAGGAAACCGACTTCAGCTATTTTGACTGCAAAAATGGTAATGGCAAGTACCAAGCCAACGATGACAGAGCCAACAACAAAAAAATAAGTTGCTGTTTCAATCGCGATGGGGATATTCGCTGAGTTATCTTTTTTCATTAACTCTAGGGAAAAGTTAAGGTATCTGCCCATAAGACCAAGAAGATCATTGCCTAATAAAAAGACCATCATAAATACGACAAAGAAAGTCGATAAACTGGCTAAATCTTTTACCTGAAGGACTTGACCTTTTTTTCGTGCGTCCCTCAGTTTCTTGGGGGTGGGTTCTTCGGTTTTATCACTACTACTGTCTTGGTTCATGACATTAGCCCCCTTATTATTGAATAGCTGATTGAGTCTGGATTAAAGAAGTCAGCTAGTGTTGGTATCAGTTGTTGGAAAATGGCCCACATCATGAAGATAGAAACCATCGACTTCAGCGGCATCGATAATATAAATACGTTTAACGGTGGTGAGAAACGGTTTACCAGTGCTAAGCCAAATTCACATAAGAACATCATAATCAGCATCGGTGCACCCAATAGGACAATACTATCAAAAAGTGCTTTGATAAAAATCATGATTCCGTTCACTTTTGTATTATCAAATTGAGGGATATATGAATCAACCTCCCAAACGGTGTAACTTGTGTATAAGAAACGTAACAGTATCTGGAAAGGTTCATAAAGCACAATCACCATAAACAGTGTTGAAGCTATTAATGCGCCATAAGCTGAAGATTGAATACCAGTAAAAGGGTCAGCGTTATCAGTGGCCATACCACCACGCTGACTTTCAACAATATCACCAATACTTAAAGAAACCCAAAGGGGTAAAGTTACAATAAAGCCTGCAATCCAGCCAATTAGAAATTCTTTAATCAGCATAAAGTAGGAGAATTCAACAGTTGAGAAATCACCTACCTGATGCTCCATTATAGGATGTAAGAACATGGCGAAGGCCACACCGCAACAAACTCGAATCATCATGGATGTTATGAGCGAAGTGCCTAAAAGAGGAAAGCCTGTAAAAAAGCCAAATATTCTTGGTAACGTCAACAGGAGGAAAGACAAAGTGTCTTCCACAACTGTTGAGAGGGCTTGTAAATCATTCACGAGCCTTCCCCTTACTTCGAAAGTGGTGCTAAACGCCCATAGACTTCAGCGGTAAAGGCGAGTAACTGTTCACTCATCCAGGGGCCGAGAAGAACCATAACTATAACAACGGCAATCAATTTAATTGCGAAAGGCAAGTTTTGTTCTTGAATCTGTGTTAATGCCTGCAACAAACTGACGATCAAACCAATCACTGTTGCTAATAGAACAGGCGGTAATGAAAGCAATAGCATGAGCAGAAGAGCATCTATGGCCAGTTTTACAATTTCGGAATATTCCATCATATCTCAGTCCCCCTAATTAAACGAGACAACAAGGGACTGTATCACCTGTGACCATCCATCAATAGCGACGAAGAGCAGTATCTTCAACGGCAAGGATATCGTCATTGGCGATACCATCATCATGCCTAGTGAAAGCAGTACGTTGGATGTGATCAAGTCGATAATCAGGAAGGGCAGATAGATCAAAAAGATCATCTTAAAGGCTTCTGTGAGTTCATCAACAATAAATGCAGGTATGAGGATAATAACGCTGCGATCATTAGCTGAGCTTCTGTATTCAGCTGGCCAGAGATCTTGTGCGGTCCGTATAAAGAACTGCTTCTGCTCTTGCCTGGAGTTGACGTACAAGAAGTTTTTGAGCGGCTCAAAAGAGTCGTCAAAGGCTTCCATGAGGTAGGTGGTATTATCCGTCATGAAATCTTTGGTTTTGGCAACATCATAGATTTCGATAAAGATAGGCTTCATGATAAACACAGTGAGGATTAATGATAAGCTGTAAATAACTGTGTTTGGAGGTGTTTGCTGCAAGCCGATTGCGTTTCTAATTAAAGATAAAACCAAACTTATCTTTAAAAAACTTGTGGCCGAGATTGCTATAAACGGCACAAGTATAAACACGTAAAGAAGGTGCATCGACTTGAGCAAGTCAACAACTGCTAAATCATCAGTAGCCATCCGTTACTTCCTTAATTCTTAAATGGTATTTGTCCTTTGAGACCAAACTTGCCCAACTGTGTTGAGCATAGGTCTAATGCAAAAGTGCGATTAGCTTTTAGGCTTGCTTGACTGCTTTGACTAAAAAATAATCTTGACCTTGGTAGTTAAAGGCCGAGCCAAGAATGACTCTGTCGTGCAAGAAAATATAAGCCATCTCATTTGTTTGATCATTTGAATTATTGTAATTAAATATTAACGAATTCAATGTTTTGGTTTTGCCCATTTTCATGACTTTTAATTCGTATAGATCAACCGGTGTGTTTTCACCATCCATTGGGATTACTTCAGATTGAAGTGGGTTGCCTGGAAGCATTAATTGAGCCTCAGGTAAAACGAAGATGCCAAATACATCACCTTCTTTTAATTGGTTTGCTTTTTCTACAGGTAAATGTGCGCCTGCAAGAATGTGATATTCCTGGCATGGTACATTTAATAAAAGGCTCGGCTTAGCAATGCTTGCACCATGTTGTTTGAGAATATCAATGCCACGGAAAAATACACGGACTGCTTGTGATAACTGTGCTGAACGGATATCAACAACATAATCACGAATACTTAATTCAGATTCGGCAAGCTCGTATTCACGATCGATCGATATATCTTTAAGGCCAAGCTGTGTATTACAGAGTGGCTCAAGCACTAAGCTTTTTACGATATCGATCGAAACAGCCATAATGTCTTGAGGGTCGTCTAAATGGAGAGGTGGCAGCTGGAAATTGCTGAGCAGCGTATTGAAAGCTTGTAAAGAAAAGCTGATTTTAACTTCTTGATCATCTGCTGTTGCGCAAGCTAGATGTATCATGTCAGTTAATTGGCCTGCAAATTGTGCAACTCCAATTGTGCATTGAAGTGGTTGGCCTGAAATTGAAGCGCCAACATCTAAAGACCAGCTTGCATATTTTGCCTTGCGTTGTTTTTGGATAAATTCTGATTGTTCGTATTGTTGCAGGGAATGCTTAAGTGGTCTTGTTGCCATGAATGTTTCCTTTTATGTATCAGAGTTAGGTTAAACCTAGCTCTACTGCTCATCTTAGAGTATAGAGTACGCTACCATATCTCTATCTTGAGAATTGGGTGTTTGTGTATCTTTTGTTTAACAAACAGCAAATTATCTTGGCTGATTTCGTCATTCTGTCTTTTTGAGTCTTTCTTGGAGACGTTTTCTTAAACCGGTACAGTTACAGACTAGTTATAGAAAAAGTTAAATTTTAGCCAGTGCTGCGTTATTTGTATCTCAAATCACGGAGTATACCCTGTTTAAACAGGGCTTTATATTTCTATTATTCACAGTAAGGTAAACTTTCGTTACATTTGTGCACTTGCACGATGTTATAGTGGTCTTGTATTCAAACGCAGCGTTATAAAAACAAGGCCAACCGGTGATGTCATAACAGGCGTTCACAATAAAGAATGAGGATGAAGGGATGTTAGAAGCTAGCCAAACCACCACACTTATCGATGGACAGAACAAAGTTATAGATTTCAACAAGGATGGCGGCGAGTTCACTGCTGAAGAACGGGATAACATGGAAAAATTCATGGAAGACCCGACTCAGGCAAATGCACAGAACCTTGCGGTTGTTGTTCGTGATGCAACTCGTGACGATGAAAATGCTGCCATGTCTATGAAAGATGTGAGTTATTGGAATAACTACATTGATAACCTTTATGAGAACGAGCAGCCTAATCGTGAAGACTATGATTTAAACGATCCGCAAGAGCTGCAAGAGTTCATGATGAAAGAACAAGAATTTAATACAAAACTTAAATATCTTCAAACCATCAAAGAGATGTATTCTAAAGCTACAGGCGGTTGGGCTGATCACGCTCGTACATCTGTTAATAACGTCGCATTCTAATTATTGCCGTTACTTATAAATTTTGAATTGAAGGAATAGGTTTATGGATTCAGTAAAATTACTCGACTCGGACGCATGGCTTAGTATTGTAAAAGACAGACCAGAACCACCACCAGTTGATCCACAAAACACTGTTGCTATGCAACAATATGCAGCTGAAATGTTTGAGTGGTCATTCAGTATATCCCTTGCAACACAGGGTATGACTTCAGATAAGAATATTTCGGACAAAATTGTTCAAAACTTGTCACGCTAAGTTTAAGCGTATTAAGTTTTATAAAAACCTGCTTATGCAGGTTTTTTTTTGGGTTTTATTTTTACAATAAAGTTATACGAAAAAGAATTATCTATAGCGAATCCGCTATTCTATTGATTTTATTCACAATTCTTTAACATAAATTGACAAGAGACTACTTTTACTTTTTTTGAGCTTTGATAGTCTCGAACATGTAGGCGGGCACATTGTTCACTACGAGGCGGATTTATCGTCAAACTATAATCATATTTTAGAGGAGAACTGATTATGGCATGGGCAGCAAACGAAGTTGGCGCGCAAGACGTTCAAGGTATGCAAGAAAACGCTGAAGCAGCAGCAGAATTCACGATGGCTGAAT
>TARA_B100000686_G_scaffold16985_1_pt1 | contig 41331 bp, 40 predicted proteins | sample TARA_B100000686 | Tara Oceans TARA_B100000686 (sample SAMEA2622733) | marine metagenome | biome: marine biome (ENVO:00000447); feature: marine epipelagic mixed layer (ENVO:xxxxxxxxx); material: "saline water (ENVO:00002010), including plankton (ENVO:xxxxxxxx)" | depth 150 m | reverse complement strand
CTGCATCAGCTTCTTCTATTGTTAATCCCATTTTAAAAGCTTCTGTCATAGCCACTTGCATTGCATAAACTCCAACACGGTTTCCTAAAAAGCCTGGGGTATCCTTACAAATAATTACGCCCTTACCGAGTTGCTCATCGCAAAAAGATTTTAATAAATCAATATTCTCTTTATCGTTAATTGGTTCTATTACGATTTCTAACAAACCCATATAACGAACGGGGTTAAAAAAATGCGTGATGCAAAAATTTTTTTTCATATCATCAGACATCTTTTCTGATAAAACTTTAAGCGGTATGGTTGAGGTATTTGATGAAATAATTGAGTTTGGCTTTCGTGCTTTTTCTATTTTATTGTAAATTTTATGTTTAATTTCTATTCTTTCAACAACCGCTTCAACAACCCAATCAGCATCGCTAATCAGATGAAAATCATCTTCAATATTTCCAGAAGAAATTAAATCTATTTTATTTTTTTCGACTAAAAGTGGTGGTCGTGATTTTATAATCTTTTCCTTTGCGCTCTCAGCTATTTTATTTCTAGAACCAGTTGTTGACGGCAAGTCCAATAACAGAACAGGAATACCAGCGTTTGCAACTTGAGCAGCTATCCCGCTACCCATAGTACCGGAACCAATAACTGCTATTTTTTTTATTTTCATATGTTAAATCCTGAATAGACTCTGATAAAATTGGAAGACATAACTAAATCATTTGTTTTGTCTCGTAAATACCGAGTTTTACATATTTAAGCTAGAAATTAAACCAAATTTCCAATAATAGGCTGAGTAATGATTAAAATAATTAGCTTAATTATAATAACTTTGGCGCTAACATATTGCGGAACAACTGGTCCTCTTGTTCTCCCAGAGGGGGTCGAGGATAAGTCATTATACACCTATCCGCCAAAAAAAAATGATGGATGCGAGGAAAGTTCTGAGGAAATCTGCGAGGAACAGCAATAAATTATGAATTCACATTATATCAAAAATAATTTAGCAATAGAAAATGTTCTAATTAAAGATCTTGTAAAAAAATTTAAGACTCCTCTTTATGTTTATTCATTAAGCACAATTAAAAAAAATTATGTAACTCTAAAAAAAAAATTAGGCCATAATATTTATTATTCGGTAAAGGCCAACTCTAATCAATCTATAATTAAGATTTTATCAAAATTGGGTTCAGGTATAGACGTTGTATCGGGTGAAGAATTAATGAGGGCTCTTGCAGCTAAGGTTGCCCCTAAAAAAATAATATTTGAGGGCGTGGGTAAAACTAAAAATGATTTAATTCTAGCAATAAAAAAAGGAATAAAACAAATCAATGTTGAGTCAATTGAAGAATTATTACTTATAAATAAAACTGCAAAATCTTTAGGCAAAATTGCAAATGTTGGAATCAGGATTAATCCAAATATTGATGCAAAATCGCTTAAGAAAATTTCAACTGGAAATAAAAAGGATAAGTTTGGCATTCCCACAACAGATCTTAATCAAGTTGTAATAATTGCTAAAAAATCAAAAAATATAAATCTGAAAGGAATTTCTTGCCATGTGGGTAGTCAAATTTTTTCATTATCCGTATATGAAAAGGTTTTTAAAAAAATAAAAGAAACAGCAAGATTTTTTATAAACAATAATATCAATATAAAGAATTTGAATTTAGGCGGAGGAATGGGTTTTGACAAAACAAAAAATAAAAAATTCCAAATAAAAGGATTTAAAAAGCTTGTTGATAAACATTTTAGAAATCTTCCTTATGAAATATCTTTTGAACCAGGCAGATACATAGTTGCTGAATCAGGAACTTTAATTGCAAAAATTATAACTACCAAAAAGTCCGGACAATCTAACTTTATTATACTGGATGCTGGTATGAATATATTTTTAAGACCAGCCTTATATGGAGCTCATCATAACATTGTCTCAATAATAAAAAGGAGAGCCTCAATTAACTATAATGTTGCGGGCCCAATTTGTGAAAGTTCTGACATATTTGGTAAGAATGTGTTTTTACCAAAACAATACACTGGTGATTATGTTGCCATACAAGATGTTGGTGCGTATGGCTCGGTGATGTCATCTAATTACAATTCAAAAGAACTGGCCGCAGAAATCTTAATATATAAAAATCGATTTACAATTATAAGGAAGCGTCAAAAAATAAAAGACTTAATTTCCAAGGATATTATTCCAAGATGGTTAGGTGATTTTCATTAACCTAAAATTTTTTTTATATTTACAACGAGAGAATCAATAAAAATATTAAGATTAATAATCATCTCTTCTAAATAAAACATAAATAAAAAGATTATACTTTTGTCAGCATTTTTAAGAAAATAATATAAAAAAACTAGCAAAATGATAAATGCTATCGTCAAAAAAGAATTTGTGATGCTGACGTCATTTTCTTGAACATATGTTGAAGGTAGTTTTTTTTCATAATCATCTTTATTAATTTTTTCTTGAGATAAAGAATCATTGCCCTCTTTATTCAAATTGGCATCATTAAACCATTCATAAGAACATATTGTACAGTGTACAATTCTACCTTTTGGTTGTAAATCAGCAGAATTAACCAAATAACGAGAATTGCAAGAAGGACAATTTACTATCATAAGTGTATAACTAATAATAAATTATATAATTAATACAATGATCAAATCGATAATTTTTTTCTTTTTTTTATGTTTGTGGACAATCTTTGCAGGATTGGCATTTTCTCCCTTCTTGTTATTCCCAAAAGAGAGGCTTTATGGCCCTATTTATATATGGATAAAAGGTATTCTGCTAATGTTAAAAATATTTTGTGGAGTATCATACACAATTAATGGAAAAGAACATGTTATAAATAATAATTCTAAAATCATTGCTTCGAAACATCAATCAACATTTGAAACTTTAATTCTATTTTATTTAATAAAAAAACCAATATTTATTCATAAATACGAATTATTCTTTATACCTATATTTGGTTTATATCTAAAAAAATTAGATATGATTTCAATAGACAGAGCTTTTGGGATAAGATCATTAAAAAAAGTAATTTCAAAATCAAAATCTAAAATTTCAGATGGTTTTAATCTAATAATTTTTCCTGAAGGAACTAGAAAAAAACCCAACGAACCAACAGATTACAAATCAGGTATTGCTGGTATCTATAAAGAAATAGATACGGATGTTATACCTGTTGCATTGAATTCAGGTTTATTTTGGCCTAAACATACCTTTAAAATAAAGCCTGGTAATATTGTTATGGAGTTTCTGCCTCCTATAAATAGAGGTTTATCTAAAACTGATTTTCTTAAAACTTTAGAAAGTCGGATTGAAAATAAAACAAAGTCCCTAATGTCATAACTTGTTTTTTTCTCTTGGATCAAAAGTTCCAGCCTGACCTGCTTTTTCAATCTCGTTACGAATATCTTTTGTAGCTTTAAATACCTTTTCTAAAAAATTTTTATCATTATTTCTAATTGCCTTTTGAAGGCTAGAAAGATCTTCTGAAAATCTTCCTAACATTTCTAATACTGGTTCCTTGTTTAAAAGATAAACATCTCTCCACATTATAGGATCACTACCCGCTAAACGTGTAAAATCTCTGAAACCTGATGCAGAATATTTAATTATCTCTTCCTTTACTTTTTCTTCTAGTTCTGTGGCGGTAGCAACTATAGAATAAGCAATAAGTTGGGGGATATGAGAGGTCATTGCCAAAACCCTATCATGATGCACCGGATTCATAAATTCGATTTTCATTCCTAGTTTTTCCCACATTTTAGATATTTTTCTTACTCCAGGCGATTCTTGGTTTTCTGGAGTTAATATACAATAACGATTCTTGAATAAATCTTCAAAACCATACTCTGGACCACTTTTTTCCAACCCTGCAATAGGGTGACCTGGAACAAATTCAATTAATTTATTATTTACATATTTATTAAATTCCTTAACAACACTTAATTTTGTAGATCCAACATCGGTAATGATACATTCTTTTTTTATGTATGGTACAATTTCAGACAATATCTCCTTATATGAGCCTAGCGGTGAACATAAAATTATTAAATTAAAATCATCTAATTTATCAAAATTATTAATTATTTTATCAACTATTTTAAGTTTATTGCATTTAGATTGAACAATCTTATCAATATCAAATCCAAAAATGAAATCTGAAATATTTTTGTTCTTTAAGCCTCTGGCTAAAGAAGATCCTATTAAACCCACTCCGATTATTAATGTTTTTTGAAAAATAGCTTTAGACATTCTTTTTCTTAAACTCCTTAAGATTTTTTAATAAATTTTGTAATTCATTTTTTGTCCCCAAAGTGATTCTAATTGCATCACTAAGACCGTAGCTTAATAGGTGCCTAACTGCAATTCCCTTAGATAACAAATAATCATATACTAAACTTGCACTTTGTCCTGATTTTTTTGGTATAATGACAAATACAAAATTTGACTGAGTAGGGTAAGCCTTAAAATCAAGATTATTAATTTCATTAATGAACCAGCTCTTTACATTGCTGTTATGTTTTACAACTTTATTTAGATGAGCTGTATCCTGTAACGCTGCAATTCCTGCAGCAATTGCGCCCGGTGTTATATTAAATGGCGGTCTCATTTTTCTTAATACCTCAATTAGCGACCTACTTCCATATCCCCAACCTAGACGTAGCCCAGCAAGAGAATAAGCTTTGGAAAATGTTCTTGTGATTAAAACGTTATCAAATTTATCTGCTAAATTAAAGGTTTTGTCATAATCTTTAGAATCTGCAAATTCTGCATACGCTGTGTCAATTACAACAATAATATTTTTAGGAATCTTTTTTATAAAGGTTTTTAATTCAGACTTATTCAAATATGTGCTTGTTGGATTGTTTGGGTTTGCAATGAAAATTACCTTTGTGGATTCATTTAAATTCTTCAAAATTGAATTTGTATCAATTTTATAATTGTTTTCAGATGCTAACACTGATTCGGCTCCTGCATATTTTGTTATAATTGGATACATTTCAAACCCGTGCTTAGCATGAATAATCTCATCACCTGGCGAACAAAAAGCAAGCGCGGCAAAAATTAATACTTCATCTGATCCAGTGCCGCATACAATCTGATCTGGATTAAGATTAAATTTTTCTGCAATTTTTTTTTGCAAAGACTCTGCTGTTAATTCCGGATATCTCGATAATTGTGACGTTGTAGCTTTATAAGCCTTTAAAGCTTTTGGGCTTGGCCCAAAAGGACTTTCGTTAGATGATAGTTTTATTATTTTTTTTCTTCCAGATATTTTGGAAGTACCTCCTTTGTAAAGCTTAATTGAATTTAATTCTCTTTTTGGATAAAAAGTTTTTCTTGTTTTTAATTGTACTTTTGCAGATGCATAAAATATTTCACGCCATATTCTAATTATGCTATCTTTTGGAAATCTTCCACTATGTAATTTTATTAGTTTGTTTAAGACTTTGCTTTCACGACCCTTATCAATTATATCCTTATTTGAATTTTTTATTTTACCAATTTTTTCAACTACAAGAGAACGCTTTATTATCAACCTAAGAATTGATAAATCAATATCATCTATGATTTTTCTTAATTTGTTAATTTTTTCTTTATTCATAATTTATTTATATATTTTTCGGTATTTACTAAGTATCTCTTATTAAATCAAAGAAAACATTAACTTTGCACTAAATATAATGCCCATATTATAAAGAATTATTGACCTATAATGGCTATTAATATAGTAAACGGCTGCGCCGATTTGATCTCAGCTTGCGGGCGCAAAGATATTATCCAGCTAAAGCGATTTTTTTACCGCTCTAGCTAGAGTGGTTTTTTTTTGGGTTTATAAAATGGAAAAAAAAATAGAATTAAAAAAAGACATTATTTATCCATGCGATGTGGTTAAGTTTGTAAATTTTAAACTTAAATTAGAATCAGGAAATTCAATAAATAATTTTCAAATTAAATATAAGACTTATGGCAAATTAAATAGTGAAAAGTCGAATGCAATATTAATTTGTCATGCGTTAACTGCTGATCAATTTGTAGGAGACCCTAATCCTGTAACAAAAAAACCTGGCTGGTGGAATCATATGGTAGGTCCTTATAAGCCAATAGATACGGAAAAATATTTTGTCATTTGTAGCAATGTTATTGGCGGTTGTATGGGGTCAACAGGTCCGAAAGAGATAAATGAGGAAAATAATCTACCATACGCGCTTAATTTTCCAACAGTTACAATAAAAGATATGGTTGCGGCACAAAAAATGCTTGTTGACGCTTTGGGAATAAAAAAATTATTTTCTGTTATTGGGGCGTCAATGGGAGCTATGCAGGTTCTGCAGTGGGTAATTGATTACCCAAAAAGCGTTAACAGTGTAATTCACATTGCTGGTGCACTAAAACATTCTACACAAAATATCGCTTTCCATGAGGTTGGTCGTCAAGCCATTATGTCAGATCCTAATTGGAACAAAGGAAACTATTTGGAAGATCAAAAACCAGAAAGAGGCCTGGCCGTTGCAAGAATGATAGCACATATTACTTATCTTTCAGAAAAAGCTTTGTATAGAAAATTTGGGAGGAAATTGCAATCAAGAGATATAATTTCTTTTGGATTTGATGCAGATTTCCAAGTTGAAAGTTATTTAAGGTATCAGGGAAAAACATTTGTTGATAGATTTGATGCAAATAGTTATCTCTATATGACGCGAGCAATGGATTACTTTGATGTTACAAATATTTTACCAAAAGTAATGAAATTTAACTCTGAAGATAACAATCATATTCATTACTTTATAATTTCATTTACATCAGACTGGTTGTTTCCAACCAATGAAAATAAAGAAATAATAAAGATTTTAAACAAAGCTGGTAAAAAAGTAAGTTTTACAGAAATTGTAACAGATAAAGGACACGATAGTTTTCTTTTGGATGAGCCAGAATTTATTGATGTAGTTGCAGGTTTTCTAGAAAGTAATTTCAAAATTATAAAAGGCTCATAATGGATAAAAGTGCAAAAAGTGTAAGAAAAGACTGGTTATTAATTCAAAAACTGATTGAAAAAAACAGAAAAGTTTTAGATATTGGATGTGGCGAAGGAGAATTGATTGAAAATCTTAATAAAAATAAACAATCAGATACGAAAGGGCTAGAGATTAACGGGGAATATGTAAGAAAGGCTATTTCAAAGGGCTTGGTAGTCATTCAGGGAGATGCTGAAAAGGATCTGTATCAATATGATGATGAAAGTTTTGATTATGTAATATTGAGCCAAACTCTTCAGGCAATGTACAGTCCTAAAAGTGTTTTGTTAGAAATGCTTAGGATTGGGGGCAAGGTAATTGTTTCCTTTCCTAATTTTGGCCATTGGAAAATAAGACTTAAACTTTTAGCTACAGGCAGAATGCCGATAACAGAAAAACTGCCTTATAGCTGGTATGAAACACCTAATATACATTTCTTTACTATAAAGGATTTCCAAGAAATGTGTATGGATTCAAACATATTTATAGAGAAAAGCATTGGAATAAGTGAATCGGGAAGGCAATTCGAAATAAATGAAAAAAGCTTGCTTTCAAATTTAATCGTAAACGAAGCAATTTTCTTATTAAGCAAGAGCGGGATTGAACCAATAAAAATTAAATCAAAAACATTAGTTTCTAGTGGCTCTCAGGCCATTCAGGTATAAAACAAGATATGAATGCTAAGGTAGAGATTGTAAAACAATTGGTTGATAATTATTCTTATATTATTTATGAAAAAAAAAATTGTTTAGGAATAATAGTTGATCCCTCAGAAGAAGAACCTATAATTCAATTTTTAGAAAAAAATTATATTAAGCCTGTCGCAATTCTAGCCACACATCACCACACAGATCATATTTCAGGAATTAAAGGAATTAAGAAAAAATTTTCTCTTCAAGTATTTAGTCCAAGTAAAAGTATATCTGGAACAACAAATGTTGTAACGGAAGGTCAAAAAATAAATTTTAATTTTGTTAACTTCGAAGTAATTGCTACACCTGGACATACGCTTGATCATATAGTTTATTATTCTAAAAAAGACAAAATTTTACTTAGTGGCGATACTATATTTTCATATGGCTGTGGGAGAGTCTTTGAAGGAACAAATGAACAAATGCTTAATAGTTTAAATAAAATAAAAAATTTACCTGATGATACTATGGTTTATTGTGGACACGAATATACATATAAAAATTTAGAATTTGTTTTAGATGAAATTATTTACAGGGAAGATAAAAAAATAGTAAAACAAAAATGTAAGGAAATGATAAGCAAAAAAGGTTCATCAATGCCATTTGATCTTGGACATCAAAAACACTGGAATCCCTTCCTAAATTGTAATGATATTTATTATAGACAAGAAATTTCAGACTTTCATAAAAATAAAGGGGAAATTGCCTCAGATGCAAGTGAATTAGAATTTTTTACATACATAAGAGAAAAAAGGAACGGTTTTTAAAGCCAAAATTATTATAATTCGGTTGACATAGGATCTACTTCTATATATTTCACCTAATTTTCAAGGAAAAAGCAATGTTTGCAGTAATCAAAACAGGTGGGAAACAGTACTCGGTTGAATCGGGCAAAACTCTAAAAGTAGAGAGGATAGATGGTGAAAAGGGAAAATCTCTTTTTTTTGATAAAGTTTTGGCAATCAGTGACTCTTCAAAACATGTTTTTGGAACTCCGCTGATTGAGGGTGCCGCAGTCCAAGCAACAATCATAAGTCAAGTTAGAGACAAAAAGGTTATAGTATTTAAAAAAAATAGAAGAAAAAATTACAGAAAAACAAGGGGTCATAGACAATATTTGACTATAGTAAAAATTGACAAAATTATTGAAAACAAAAATAAATCAAGGGTAGATACAAAAACAAAGATAGATGCAAAAAAAGTAGATACAAAAAAGGTAAAAAAAGCTGGTAAAGCAAAAACGAGTGCTAAAGTCAAAAAAAGCACCCCTGTTAAACCAAAATTAAAAAATGTAAAAAAGAAAGTTGTAAAAAAAACAAAAAAGGGTAATTAAGAATAATGGCAACAAAAAAAGCAGGTGGTAGTTCTAGAAATGGTCGCGACTCGGCAGGAAGAAGGCTTGGGGTAAAAAAATTTGGTGGCCAAATAGTCTTGCCTGGCAATATTATTGTTAGACAAAGAGGCACCAAGGTACATCCTGGAGCAAATGTTGGAATAGGAAAAGACCACACAATATTTTCAAAAGTTAATGGCAAGGTTTCATTTAAAAAAAATAAAATAAAAACTATTGTCTCAGTTATTCCATCCTAATAAATTAATCATAATCAATAACAAAACTTTTTAAAGTGAAAGCTTATAAAGTACGATAATTAAAATGAAATTCTTGGATCAAGCAAAAATTCATATATCATCTGGAAAAGGGGGCGACGGATGCGTTAGTTTTAGGCGCGAAAAATATATTGAATTTGGTGGACCTGATGGAGGAAATGGCGGCAAGGGCGGAGATATAATATTTGAAACAAGTGAAAGTCTAAATACTCTAATTGACTTTAGATACCAACAACATTTTAAAGCTAAAACTGGAGGACAGGGCAAGGGCAAAAATATGACTGGCGCAAAAGCAAAAGACTTAAATATTAAAGTTCCTCCCGGTACTCAAATATTGTCAGAAGATAAATCATATTTATTACAAGAAATGTTAATAGATAAAGAAAAGTTTATTTTAGCAAGGGGCGGAAAAGGTGGTCTTGGAAACAATCACTTTAAATCTTCAACAAATAGAGCGCCAAGAGAATCAACTAGGGGTGAGTCTGGAACAGAGATGTGGATTTGGTTATCTCTTAAATTATTAGCTGATGTGGGAATAATTGGACTTCCTAATGCTGGAAAAAGTACGCTTTTATCAAATATATCTTCTGCTCAGCCAAAGATAGCCGATTATCCATTTACTACACTTCATCCAATACTCGGCGTAGTAAGAGGTGATAGTTTTGAATTTGTTGTGGCAGACATACCTGGTTTAATTAAAGGTGCTCATGAAGGTAGGGGATTGGGAGACAAGTTCTTAGCTCATATAGAGAGGTGCAAAATCTTATTACATTTAGTGGATATAAATAGTGATGATTCTTTGAAAGATTATGCAACTATTAGGTCTGAATTAAAAAAATATAACAAAGATTTGACTAATAAGAAAGAGATAGTGGCCTTAAGCAAATGTGATCACAATAATAAAAATTATGAAGAAGTTGAGAAAGCATTTTCAAAAAAAACCAAATGTAAGATTTTAAAAATATCAAATAGAAAAAAAAATGATCTAAAACAATTAATCTATACGCTTAAAAAAGAATTACATAATATCTAAAATGAAAATATTAGAAAAATATAATAAGATTGTTATAAAAGTTGGATCTTCTATTCTTGTTGACAAAGTGAACAATAAAATAAAGGATAGGTGGCTTGACTCGTTGTGTCAAGATATTAAAGAATTAAAAAAAATTGGAAAAAAAATTATTGTTGTATCATCTGGGGCTGTAGCTTTAGGAAAAAAATACATTTCACAGCATAAAAGTATTAAAAAACTTGAGGACAAGCAGGCTGCAGCTGCAATGGGCCAAATTGAATTAATTCAAATATGGCAAAAAAATTTAAACAGACACAAGATTAGCACTGCACAACTTTTGCTAACATTAGATGACAGTGAGCAACGTAAGAGATATTTAAATGCCCGCAAAACAATTAATTCTTTACTACAAAAAGACATAGTCCCGGTTGTTAATGAGAATGACACTGTGGGGACTGAGGAGATCCGATTTGGTGATAATGATCGCTTAGCGGCAAGGGTTGCACAAATGATGGAGGCTGAGTTGCTTATTATACTTTCTGAAACAGATGGTTTTTATCAAAAAAATCCTACAAAATACCCAAATGCAAAAAAAATAAACAGAATTAGATCTATAAATAAAAGGATAGAAGTCGCCGCAGATAATAAATCTTCAGTTTTAGGTTCTGGGGGAATGAAAACAAAAATTATTGCTGCAAAAATATGCACATCATCAGGTTGCTCTATGGTAGTAGCAAGTGGGCTAAAAACAAATCCTATCAAAAGCATTGATTTAAGAAATTCGAGCTGGTTTTTATCTAAAAAAATTCATAAATCTGCCAGAAAGCAATGGATAATTAATCACCTAAACACACTTGGGGAGATTCAAATCGATGATGGGGCAGTAGTTGCAATAAAGAGGAATAAAAGTCTTTTACCAGCGGGAATCGTAAAAATTTATGGTAAATTTAATGAAGGTGATGCGGTTGAAATTATAGATAAAAAGGGGAAAAAGATCGCAATTGGTTTGTCCAATTATAATTACAATGATAGTTTAAAAATAATTGGCAAAAAAAGCCAGCAAATAAAAAAGGTTTTAGGAAATAAAATTAAAGAAGAGTTTATACACAAAGATGACCTGGTAATAAAATGAAACTACAAGAACAGATTTATTTAATCGGCAAACAGGCAAAAGAGGCATCAAAAAAACTTGCTGTGGCAGATTCAAAAGTTAAAATTGATTCACTAAAAGAGGCTGCAAAAGAAATAAATTCTAATTATAAATCTATAATAAATGCTAATGATCTTGATATAGAAAATGCTATGAATAAGAATATGAGTAGTGCATTTATTGAAAGGCTTAAATTAAATAAAGACCGCATTGATGGAATGGCAGAAAGTTTAAGAGATATTGCTGATCTCCCAGAACCAGTAGGTAAAGTTTTATCAGAATGGGAAAGACCCAATGGTTTAAAAATTCAAAAAATATCTGTACCAATTGGTGTAATTGGTATTATTTATGAATCAAGGCCTAATGTAACAGCTGATGCATCAGCGTTAGGAATCAAATCTGGAAATGCAATAATCTTGAGAGGGGGGAGTGATTCATTTAATAGTTCTTCAAAAATATTTGAAATTATTAATAAATCATTTACTCATAAAGGCTTGCCAAATCATAGCGTGCAAATGATACCCGTTAGTGAAAGAGAGGGTGTGGATATTATGCTTGGACTCAAAGATTTTATCAATATTATTATTCCAAGAGGGGGGATAAGTTTAATAAAAAAAATTAGCGAGATTAGTAAAATTCCTGTTATTAAACACTTGGATGGTATTTGTCATGTATATATTGACGGTGATGCAAATATAAAAATAGCTAAAGATGTTATATTAAATAGTAAAATGAGAAGGCCTGGAATATGTGGGGCAGCAGAAACACTTCTGATTGACAAGAGGTTATCAAATAATTTACCAGAATTATTGGATGAATTAAAAGAATCAAAATGTGAAATCCGAGGTGATGATGAAATTTGTGCATTAGATGAATCTTTTATCAAAGCGACTGAAGAAGATTGGGACACCGAATATCTTGACAAGATAATATCTGTTAAAACTGTCAGCGGTGTTGACGAGGCCATTGATCACATTACAAAACATTCATCAAATCATACTGAGTCAATAGTTACAGAAAATGAAAGTGTATGTAAAAAATTCTTTAATAATATAGATAGCGCTATTCTTCTTCAAAATGCGTCAACACAGTTTGCCGATGGTGGCGAATTTGGATTTGGAGCAGAAATAGGAATTTCAACCGATAAACTCCATGTAAGGGGACCTGTTGGCGCTGAACACCTGACTAGCTTCAAATATATAGTTAGAGGCAGTGGACAGGTAAGGCCTTGAATGAAAAAAGTGGGTTTATTAGGAGGGTCTTTTGATCCACCTCATAAGGGACATATATACATTTCTCTTGAAGCAAAAAAGGTCTTTTGTTTGGATGAAGTATGGTGGATAGTATCTCCACAAAACCCCTTAAAAATCAACAAGCCTGCATCTTACGAAGAAAGATTAAAAAACTGTCATAAACTTGTAAAAAATTTTCCGATAAATATTAAAGAGTATGAAAAAAAAATTAACTCTCCCTACTCATATAAAACAATTAAATATTTAAAAAATAAATATGATTCAATAAAATTTTTTTGGTTAATGGGTGCTGACAACCTTGTTGGATTTAACAAATGGCAAAATTGGCAAGAAATATTTAATGAGGTTTCTGTTGTAGTCTTCAAAAGACACGGGTATAACAGTAATGCGTTGAAAAGTATTACAAACAAAAAATTCTTAAACTATAGAATCAATATAAACTCTTTAAAAAATTTTACTTTCCAAAAACTACCCGTATGGCATATTGTAGAAAATAAAGAAGTTAGAATATCATCTACTCAAATTCGCAATCAGAGAAATCAATTAAGAAAGGGTTAGCAATTAATAATAATTCTGAAAAGATAGTCGATATTGCTATAAAAGTTCTTGAGAATTCAAAAGCAGAAGATATAAGTTGCTTAAATATCAAAGACAAATCTTCATATGCAGATTTTATGATTATAGCAACGTGCCGGTCTAGTAGGCATGTAAATTTTGTTACAGAAGATTTGATAATAAATTTGAAAAAAAAGGGGATACATAGCAGACAACCAGAAGGAAAGCCAAAATGTGACTGGACAATAGTTGATACTGGCTCAATAGTTTTTCACCTTTTTCGTCCAGAAATAAGAAATCACTACAATCTTGAAAAGCTTTGGGGTACAAATTTTGAAGCTCTTAATAGAGAATTAATATAAATGGAGAGATTAATGAAAAATACTAATAAAAAGATAAAAAAAGTTTTTAATTGTTTATTGTTAGTTGTCTTTATTATATTTCCAACAAATATTAATGCTGACAGCCCCGACACATCAAGATTATTGGATCTTTTTGGCTCGGTTTTTAAGAAAGTACACTCAAATTACGTTGAAGAAATAACCGAGCAAGAATTAATTGAAAAAGCTATTAATGGAATGCTTTTCGGCCTGGATCCTCATTCTAGATACATGAATGAAGAAACTTATAGAGAGATGCAAATTGACACTTCTGGAAAGTTTGGCGGCCTGGGAATACAAATTACTATGCAAGATGGTATGGTTAAGATAATATCTCCCATTGACGATACTCCAGCTTTTTTTGCTGGACTTGAAGCAGGTGATTTAATAACCCAGATAAATTCTTTATCAGTTGTAGGTATGACGCTAAACGAAGCTGTAGATCTGATGAGGGGTGAACCGGGGTCTAAGATTACTCTGACTATTGCAAGAGAAGGCAAGGAATTATTTGATGTTGAATTAATAAGAGACATAATAAAAATACAATCAGTTAAATATGAAATATTAGACGATGTAGGATACATCAGAATTACCTCCTTTACTGAACAAACTAGTGATGGTTTGAAAAAAGCAATAAGAGAAATTAAAAATGGTTTAGACAATCAAAACTCTGGTTATATATTAGATCTTCGATCAAACCCCGGCGGATTATTGGGCCAAGCTGTAAAAGTTTCCAGTATTTTTTTAGAAAGAGGGGATATAGTTTCAACTAGAGGAAGAGGCGAAAAACAAATTAAAGTTTACAGGGCTAGGCCAGGAGATATTACGAATGGCAAACCCTTAGTAATAATAATTAACGGAGGTTCAGCTTCTGCTTCAGAAATAGTGGCAGGAGCACTGCAAGATCATAAAAGAGCAATTATTATTGGAACTAATTCATTTGGAAAGGGCTCGGTTCAAAGTATTATTCCAATTATGGATTACAAAAGAAAAAATCAAGGGGCTATGAGTCTTACTACTGCAAAATACTATACCCCAAAAGGAAGATCAATACAGGCAAAAGGAATTGAACCCGATATTTATGTGGAGCAAGGAAAGTTCGAGGCAGACAAATTTAAATATTACTCTGAATCGAATCTTAAGGGTTCTTTAGACAATGATGGCGAATCCTCAACATTAGAAAATGGAGGGTTTGATAAAGAAAAATTGCCTGGTGAAGATTATCAACTTGCTAGGGCCTTAGACATAATCAAGGCCTTGTTAATTCTTGAAAAATAAAAAAGTTATGAGTTCAGTAAATTATCGAAAATGCGTTGGAATGATGATTATAAATAAAGAAAAAAATATTCTAGTTGGTAAAAGAATTGATCATCCCTCTGGATTCTGGCAAATGCCGCAAGGCGGAATTGATGATGATGAAGTTCCAGAAGAAGCTGTATGGAGGGAAATGATGGAAGAAATTGGAACCAACAAAGCAGAACTTATCAGAGTATCTAAACAATGGATTGAGTACGATATACCTAAGGAAACTTTGAAGACGCTTCCTTGGGGACATAAATATCTTGGACAAACACAAAAATGGTTTGCATTTAATTTTATAGGAAATAATCATGATATTAACGTTGGAACAAAAAATCCTGAATTTAGCAAATGGAAATGGTCTCATCATAACTTGCTTATAGAAAATATTGTACCTTTTAAAAAAGATGTTTATTCAAAAATTTTAAAAGAGTTTAGCGATATCTTTAAATAAAAAATTATATCTTTTCATAATAAGATGCGTTTAAGGCATCAAATTTTGCCTGCGCAATTATAATATATTTTTTTGCTTCCTCAGATTCATCTAGCTGCAATTTACGGATTTCACTATCAATTGCTTCCTTGTCAAGATTATTAAGATCATCAACATTTTCAGCTAATAAAATACATTTTTCAGGATTTATTTCAACAAAGCCGCCTGCAACAAAATATGATTTTAATAATTTTTTTTCTTCACCATAAACCATAACCCTACCCGGCCTAAGAGAAGATAATAACTTAGTATGCCCTGGAAGCACACCTATATCGCCATCCTTACCAGGGATAATTACCATCCCTACTTGATCGCTAAAAATTAAGCTTTCAGGAGAAACTAAATCAAATGAAATTTTTGCCATTATGCAGCTTCGGCCTCAAGCTTCTTTGCCTTTTCAATGGCCTCTTCAATGCCGCCTACCATATAAAAAGCTGCTTCGGGCATATGATCATATTCACCTTTAACTAGGCCATCAAAGCTTTTTATTGTGTCCTCTAAGTCGACGTATTTTCCTGGAGATCCTGTAAACACTTCAGCAACAAAAAATGGTTGAGATAAAAACTTTTCTATTTTTCTAGCTCTAGCAACTGTTAGCTTGTCTTCTTCTGAAAGTTCATCCATACCTAATATTGCAATGATATCTTGCAGGCTTTTATAAGTTTGAAGAACTCTTTGAACCTCACGAGCAACTCTATAATGATCCTCTCCTACAACCTGAGGATCTAAAATTCTTGAAGTTGAATCAAGCGGATCTACGGCAGGATAAATACCTTTTTCTGAAATTGCCCTGTTCAACACCGTTGTGGCATCTAGGTGAGAAAATGATGTAGCAGGCGCAGGATCTGTTAAGTCATCTGCAGGAACATAAATCGCTTGAACGGACGTGATGGACCCTTTATTAGTTGTTGTAATTCTTTCCTGCAATGCCCCCATATCAGTTGCTAATGTAGGTTGATATCCTACCGCGGATGGAATCCTACCTAGAAGAGCAGATACTTCTGAACCTGCTTGGGTAAATCGAAAAATATTATCAACAAAGAATAAAACATCCTGACCCTCCTCGTCACGAAAATACTCAGCCTGTGTTAATCCTGATAATGCGACTCTTGCTCTTGCCCCCGGGGGCTCGTTCATTTGACCATAAACTAGAGCAACTTTAGACTTATCTCCTTTAAGATCAATAATGCCTGATTCTATCATTTCATGATAAAGATCATTTCCCTCTCTTGTTCTTTCCCCGACTCCAGCAAAAACCGAATAACCGCCATGGGCTTTGGCAATATTGTTTATTAATTCCATTATTAAAACTGTCTTACCAACTCCGGCTCCTCCAAAAAGGCCAATTTTTCCCCCGCGTGCGTATGGCGCTAAAAGATCAACAACCTTAATCCCGGTAACCAATACTTCTGTCTCTGTCGATTGGTCTACAAATTCTGGTGCAGGACGATGAATTGGATAACTTTGAGTAGCTCCGATATCCCCTCTTTCATCAACTGGTTCTCCTATAACGTTCATTATACGCCCAAGCGTTTGGGGACCTACTGGCATTGAAATAGGCGATCCGGTATCTTTAGCTGTTTGACCTCTAATAAGACCGTCTGTTGTATCCATAGCAATTGTTCTTACAGATTTTTCACCAAGATGTTGTGCAACCTCTAAAACAAGCTTATTCCCATTATTATCGACTTCTAACGCATTAAGAATTGATGGCAGCTCTCCATCAAATTCAACATCTACAACTGCTCCTAGTACTTGAGATATTTTTCCAGATAAATTATTTGCCATATACCCTCCCTTTATACTGATTCTGCTCCTGAAATAATTTCAATTAATTCTTTTGTAATAAATGCCTGTCGAGTGCGGTTAAATTTAAGCGTCAAGCTATCAATCATCTCACCTGCGTTTCTTGTAGCATTATCCATAGCGGCCATTCGCGCTCCTTGCTCGCCCGCATTACTTTCCAACAAAATCTTAAAGACTTGAATTGAAACATTCTTTGGAAGCAAATCTTTTAATATAGTTTGTTCGTCAGGTTCATAAATATAGATTGCGTTTTCTTTTTCTTTTTTTTCATCTTTCTGTTCATTTTTTTCTTCCTGACTACCAATATCTAAAGGTATTAACTGCTGATGCGATACTTCCTGTGTAATTGCGGATATAAATTTATTATATATAAAAACACAAACGTCAAATTTATCATCAAAATAAAGATTTTGAATCTTATTTGAAATTTGTGAAGCTGTGTCATATCCTGCTCCGGCAGTTCCAAGATCAACAAAGCTTTCAATAATTTTTTCTTTCATAATACGTTTAAAAAAATCCCGACTTTTTTTACCTATAGTAATAATGTTGCATTTTTTACCTTGATTTTCTATTGCGTTTATATACTTATATGCATCGCGGTTAATGCTGCTGTTGAAACCGCCGCATAGTCCTCTGTCAGCAGTAACCGGAACAACTAAATAGCGATCATTTTTTCCATTTCCCTTCAAAAGACTGACAACTCCTTCGCCCGAGATGTTTGAGGACGCAAGCGATGCTAGCATTTCCTCTAATCGTAAAGAGTATGGTCTTGCTGCTTCAGCTCTTTCTTGAGATCGACGTAATTTGCTTGCGGCTACCATTTTCATCGCTGAAGTAATTTTTTTTGTCGAACCAACGGATTTAATTTGAACCTTTAGATCTTTTAAGCTGGGCATATTATTTATTAAATTTTGTTAAAAAATCATCAAAGAATGACTTTAATTTGTTAGCATTTTCTTCAGAAAGTTCTTTTTCTTTTCCAATTGATTCAAGAAGTTCTGGAAGTTTAGATTTGACTTCAGCAATAGCTTCACTCTCAAATTGGCCAACCTGTGTAATGGAAATCTCATCAAGATATCCGTTCACTCCACTATATATTGAAACAACTTGTTCAGGAACAGTCAGGGGCGAATATTGACCCTGTTTCAATAATTCTGTCAATCTAGCGCCTCTGTCCAACAATTTTCGTGTCGATGCGTCTAAATCAGATGCAAACTGTGCAAAAGCCGCCATTTCTCTATATTGAGCAAGCTCTAACTTTATTGAACCAGCAATTTTTTTCATTGCCTTTGTTTGAGCGGCCGATCCAACACGGCTTACTGAAAGACCTACATTAATAGCTGGTCGGATACCGGCAAAAAACAAATTCGTTTCCAAGAAAATTTGTCCGTCAGTAATAGAGATAACGTTGGTTGGAATATAGGCTGACAGATCACCTGCTTGAGTTTCAATTACAGGAAGTGCGGTTAAGCTGCCGCCCCCGTGTTCTTCGCTCATTTTTGCAGCTCTTTCTAACAAACGGCTATGAATATAAAATACATCCCCTGGATAAGCTTCTCTGCCTGGAGGTCTTCTTAGTAATAAAGACATTTGTCTATAGGCAACGGCTTGCTTTGACAAATCATCATATACAATTAATGCGTGCATGCCATTATCACGAAAATACTCCCCCATAGTACAGCCTGTATATGCCGCTAAAAATTGCAATGGAGCTGGCTCAGATGCTGTTGCACTAACTACAATAGTATATTCTAAGGCACCATTGTCTTCTAACGTTTTGACAATTTGTGCCACCGTTGATCTTTTTTGTCCTATTGCAACATATATACAGTAAAGTTTCTCCTTTTCATTGTTGCCCTGATTGATATCTTTTTGATTAAGAATCGTATCAATTGCTACGGCCGTCTTTCCAGTCTGACGATCGCCAATAATTAATTCTCTTTGTCCCCTACCAATAGGCACTAAGGCATCAAGGGCCTTGATTCCAGTTTGCATTGGCTCTTTAACGCTTTGTCGTGGTATGATTCCTGGAGCTTTTAATTCTATTCTTCTTTTTTCTTTAGATTTAATTGCCCCCTTTCCATCTATTGGGTTTCCGAGGCCATCAACCACTCTTCCTAAAAGTTCTTTTCCAACAGGAACATCAACGATGTCTCCCGTTCGCTTAACGGTATCTCCTTCTTTAATGCCTGTATCGTCTCCAAAAATACTAACTCCAACATTATCTTTTTCAAGATTTAAAACCATTCCCTTAACGTTTCCTGGGAATTCAACCATTTCACCCGCTTGAACTTTATCTAATCCATATATACGTGCTATTCCATCACCTACACTTAAAACCGTACCGACTTCGGCTACGTCTGCAAGTGATTCAAAGTTCTCAATCTGCTCTTTAATGACTGAAGATATTTCTGAAGCCTTAATGCTCATAGTGCACCTTTCATTGCTAATTTAAGTTTATTAATTTTTGTATTTAAAGAAGTGTCAATCATTTTTGATCCTATCTTTATTATCAATCCTCCAATGATCTTTTCATCAATTTTATATTTTAAAAGAATACTATTTCCAATTGAATTGTGTAATTTTTTTTCAATATCTTTTTTTTGAGAATCTTTCAATTCTTCAGAGGAAATAACCTCAGCAACTATTTCCCCTCTTTTTTCACTGTTTATTTCTTCAAAACGAGATATTATATTGCTCAAGAAAGTAAATCGCTTATTTTTATTAACAACTTTCATAAAGTTAATTGTTAAAGAATGACTTTTTATCTTTTGAAGCAATTTTTTTATAACTAAAAATTTATCTTCAGAGGAAATTAATGGACTCCTTAACAACAAATTAAAATCATCACTATTATTTAGGTTGTTTTTAATTATTATTAAATCTTTAAGAACATTGTCTGTGCACCTGGTTTTTGTTGAAAGTTCGTAAAATGCGGCAGCATATCTTTGTGATAATATTTCTATTGAAGATAAATTTTTTGATGACACGATATTTCCTTATTTTATAGGAAACAGCTATCTAACATATTGAAATTATATGGTAAACATTCAGATCTACCATCAAACAATTTTTTTTGGATTAAATTCTGCCCTTGTGGGTAATTTAAATGAACGAAAATGGGTCCACATCAATAATGAGCCGAATTGAGCCAGGAACTGGTAACTTTTGAAGCCAATTTTTTGCAAATCTGTTTAATTCTGATCTTTTTTTGCCTTTAATCAAAAATCTATACCTATATTTTCCCCTTAATAGAAATAATGGGGCTTCTACGGGACCAAGAGGCAATACATTCTCTGTTTTAGGGTAACATTTTGTCATTTCCTTTATAAAAACCTGTAAGGCTAGTTTTGATTTTCCGCTTACTATAATTGCCAGTAAGCAACCATAGGGTGGTAGATTAAATTTTCTTCTTTCTAATAAAGTTTGTTCAAGAAAAAATTCTCTACTTCTATTTTGAAGGGATTTAATTAATGGGTTTTGGTTAAAATATGTTTGAATACAAACTTTTCCAATTTTAGTACTTCTGCCAGCCCTACCGCTAACTTGTTGCATTAGGTTATATGTATTCTCAGGAGCTCTTAAGTCACCTCCAACCAATCCGGCATCAGCATCGATAATCCCAACAAAAGATAAACTAGGAAAGTGATAACTCTTTGCCACTATTTGCGTTCCTACTAGTATGTCTATTTCTCTAGATTCCATACGGTTTATTAATTTTTTTATTTTATTCTCTGTGTTCATATTATCACTAGAAATAATTTCTATTTTTGCAGAAGGAAAATAATTATGCAACTCTTCAGCCACACGTTCTATACCTGGACCGACGTATTTTAGGTCTTTTGATGAATTGCATTTTTTACAATTTTCAGTTAAAGATTTTGTGTGTCCGCAATGATGACACAACAGTATTTTTCGTTGATTATGCATTACAAGCCAAGAAGAGCAATTGTTACATTGAATTCTACTGCCACAAGAACTACAAATTGTTAGTGGGGCATAACCTCTGCGATTTAAAAAAATTAAAGATTGCTCATCGTTTTTTAAACAATTTGAAATATTTTCTATAATAATTTTTGATATCCATGAATTTGTTGGCAAATTTTCTTTTTTAAGATTTATTAAATCAATTTTCGGTAAATCAGCACCTGAATATTGCTTGGGTAAAAAAACATGTTTGTATCTGCCTGTCTTGACATTATAAAAAGTCTCAATTGATGGCGTCGCCGTTGATAAAATTATTGGAATTTTTTCAATTACTGATTTGACAATAGCCATATCTCTTGCGTGGTACCTTGCGCCATCTTCTTGCTTGTAAGAAACATCGTGCTCTTCATCAACTACTATCAGTCCAAGTTTCTTAAAAGGCAAAAATAAGCTTGAACGCGCTCCAATAATAATTTTTGAAATACCATTAAAACATCGGTGCCAAATCTCCTTTTTCTTTTTCGCGCTAATTTTTGAATGCCATATATCTGGAACAAAACCAAATCTCTCAAGAAATCTCTTTTCTATTTGAGGCGTTAAGGATATTTCTGGAAGCATAATTAAAGACTGTAAATTATTTTTTAAAATTAAGTCTATGACCTGAAAATAAACTTCAGTTTTTCCAGATCCAGTAACCCCTTCCAAAACAATTGTTTGCTGAGAGTTATTAATATTTTTATTAATTAAATTAAATGCTAATTTTTGTTCATTATTAAGTTTAGCTAATTGCAAATTACTATTTTCAGAATCTTCTTTTTCACTTTTAAAATCATAATTTACTATATTTTTATTTGGTAAAACCATCTTCAAAATAGATCCTCGCGAGTTTAATGTATAATCTGAGACCCATTTGATAAATTCAAAAATATTAGAATTAAAATTTAGATTATGAACTGATGATTTAATATATTTTATATTTTTTATTGAAGGGTCAATTTGATTTTCTTTTATTATACTTGAAACAAGACCCAATTCTTCACTTTTATGCCCAAAAGGCACTAAAACAATGTCGCCTTTTTTAATAGACATATCTTTTTTACATCTATAAATAAACTCTTTATTTACAGGTACTGGGACAATAATTTTGCAATACATAGAATTATTATATATTTTTAATTAAAGATTATTTTATTATTCTTCTATTTTGAATCAATTTTTATATGATATACATACCAAATGAAATTTTTTTTAGACACAGCTGATCTTAACGAAATAGAATCTTTAATACAGACGGGTTTTATTGATGGCATTACTACGAATCCATCACTAATTGCAAAACAGGGCAGTAGTATGCAAGAAATCATTAAAAATATTTGCAAAATGGTGCATGGGCCCGTTAGTGCAGAGGTTACGGCTACTGATTTTTCTGGAATGATGAAAGAGGGAAAGTATTTAGCTTCAATAGCTAAAAATATTGCAGTTAAAGTTCCTCTAACAAATAATGGCTTAATGGCTTGTAAAGAATTAACAAGTCAGGGGATTATGGTCAATGTGACTCTTTGTTTTTCTGCAGGGCAGGCAATATTAGCGGCAAAAGCAGGGGCAACATTTATTTCACCATTTATTGGAAGGTTAGATGATCTTGGTGAGGACGGAGTAAAACTTATTCAAGATATTGTGACAATTTATAATAACTATCCAAATTTTAAAACTCAAGTATTGGTTGCTTCAGTTAGAAATATTGAACATATAATTAGAACCGCTAAAATTGGTGCAGATATTGCCACTCTACCCCCAAAGATAATAAAAGAGTTATATAACCACAGCTTAACTGAAAAGGGTCTAAATGCATTCTTGGAAGATTGGAAAAAAACTGGACAAAAAATTCTTCCAGATTAAATTTTTAAATTGTTTTTATTTAACTAATTATTTTTATTAGTATTAATCTCAGTAGGGTTTGGAACAGCCTTAATCCTAGGTTTATCTATTGTTTGTACATCTCCCATTAACTGGCCGCCTAGTTTTATTTGCAATGCAGAATATTTTATTTGCCCCTTGACCATACCTTTTTCTTGAATCGTAAGAGTGCTTGAAACTTCCATGTTCCCATCAAACTCTCCCCAAATATCTGCATTTTTTGTTTTTATTTCTCCTTTAAGCTGACCCATTTGACCAACCATGAGATTTTCTGTATCCATATTAATTTCTGCATTTCCATCAATTTGAACTTCGCTTGCTGATGTAATTTCGCCCTTCATCTCTACCCCAGCTCCAACTATCACCTTGGCAGATCCTGGAATCGGCGTACCTGGTTTGCTTGGCTTGTCCAAGTTTAAATCGTTTTTTTTATTTTTATCAAACATAATAGACACCTATTATACTAAGATTTGATTATTTATAATAGTTAATATGAACTAATAAACAAAAATAATTTAAAAACGTTGGTTTATATGGCTATTTAAATGTGAATTGACCTATTATAGATGTTTAAGGCTGCCTCCTTAACGGCCTCACCAGTTGTTGGATGGGCGTGGCAAATCCTAGCAATATCCTCCGAACTTCCCCCAAAATCCATAACTGTTACTACCTCCGCAATCAAAGAACCGGCATCCTTGCCAATTATATGCGCGCCAAGAATTTTATCTGTTTTAGTATCAGCTAATATCTTTACAAATCCTTCTAATTCAGAATTTGCTAAGGCCCTGCCATTTGCACTAAATGGGAATTTTCCTGATTTATATTGTATATTCTTATCTTTTAATTGCTCTTCAGTTTGCCCAACCGAAGCAACTTCTGGATTAGTATATATAATTGCAGGAATGTGATTGTAGTCTATAGATGGTTTTTGACCATTTATAATTTCAGCACACACTATTCCTTCTTCTTCTGCCTTGTGGGCGAGCATAGGTCCCTGGATTACGTCACCTATTGCATAAATATTTTTAAATTTTGTTTGGAAATTTTTTCCAACTTTTATAGTTTTATCATCATTAAGAGGTACTCCGATTCTTTCTAAATCTAGGTGCTGAGTATTCGGCTTGCGTCCTACTGAAATTAATATTGTATTGTATTTTTCATTTATCTGTTTTTTTTCTCCTAAAGACTCAATGACAACATCGACATCTTTCTCATTTTTTTTACAGGATAGTATCTTATTGCCAAGTTTAAATTCTATTCCCTGCTTTTGCAAAGATTTGATAAAATAGTTTGATATCTCAATATCCATATTAGGCACTATGCGGTCCAAGGATTCAACGACTGTTACCTTAGAGCCTAGGCGCGACCAAACTGAGCCCATCTCTAGTCCTATGTAACCTCCTCCAACTACCAACATATTTTTGGGAACTTCTTTTAAACTTAAAGCCCCTGTTGATGTCAATATCAATTTTTCATCAATCTTGATTGAAGGTATTTCTAGGGAAGAGGAGCCAGTGGCTATGATAATGTACTTTGAAGATATATGTTCATCTTTTCCATCAGATTTTACTAAAATTGTATTTTTATCTTCAAAGCTTCCCACTCCGTTATATAATTTTATATTATTTTTTTTAAAAAGAAATTTTATTCCCGATGTAAGTTTCTTAACAATACTATCTTTTTTGTTCATTAATTTATTCAGATCCATACTAACATTTTTTACTAATATGCCATGCTGCTCAGAATGAAGCTTTATGTTTTGGAATTTTTCTGAAGAATGCAATAAGGATTTTGAAGGTATACAGCCTATGTTAAGACATGTCCCCCCTAACTCTTTGTCTTTTTCTACACAGGCTACTTTCATACCCAATTGGGAGGCTCTAATTGCTGCCACATATCCACCCGGTCCAGAACCAATAACAATCAAATCAAAATTATTATTCATGCCTTATATTCCTAAAATTATTTCTGAAGGATCTTCTATTAGATTTTTTATATGAACCAAAAATGTTACAGCTTCCTTTCCATCAACTAAGCGGTGATCATAACTAAATGCTAGATACATGATTGGTCTAATGGCAATTTTATCATCAACGACCTTTGGTCGTTTTTGAATATTATGCATTCCCAATATTCCAGATTGCGGAGTATTTATTATAGGTGTGCTAAGCATAGAGCCATAAATTCCGCCGTTAGAAATTGTAAATGTACCATTTGATAAATCATCCATTGCCAGTTTACCTTCGTGCGCCTTATTGCTTAAATCAACAATGATTCTCTCAGTTTCACCAAAATTTAAACTATCTGCATTTTTTATTACAGGTACCACCAGGCCCTTATCTGAGCCAACAGCAATGCCGATATTGTAATAATTTTTGTAAATTATATTATCCTCTCTAATTTCTGCGTTTATTGCTGGAAACTCTTTTAAAGCGCTGATCACAGCTTTAACAAAAAATGACATAAATCCTAATTTTACTCCATTTTGATCAAAAAAGGAATCACCCTTAGCTTTACGAATTTTTATAATCTCAGACATATCTACTTCATTAAAAGTTGTTAAAATCGCTGCTGTATTTTGTGCATCTTTAAGCCTAGAGGCAATTGTTTTTCTTATATTTGACATACGCACTATCTCCTCCTGATTTTGCGACTGATATTTAACTTCAGTTTTTATGTCATTATTTTTTGTTTTATCTAAATAATTAATTACATCACCCTTTGTCAATCTTCTATCTTCTCTAGATGTTTGAATTTTAGAAGAATCTAAATTATTTTCATCAATCATTTTTTTTACAGATGGCGAAAGACCTAGCTTGTTCTCATCATCTGTTTTTTTATTTGAAATATTAGTTTCAGTAGAAATGTTTCTTGACTTACCGTTTGATTCATTAATTAAACCAAGGATCCCACCCACTTTTACATCCTTTCCTTCATTAGCTTTTATTTTTTCAAGAATTCCTGCACTTGGCGCTGAAACTTCCAAGGTTATTTTTTCTGTTTCAATTTCGACCAACGGTTCATCAATATCAAAGCTATCTCCTTCTTTTTTAAGCCACTTGGAAACAGTTGCTTCTGATATTGACTCCCCTAGCGGGGGTACTTTAATTTCTACAGACATAATTCTTATTTAACACTTTCTTAATATTATTCAATTGGGAGTTTATATTGTCTTAAAGAAACCCCTTCCCACATTGAATCAATTTCTTCAATCTTTGCTTTTATGGCAAGTCTTGTAATATTTTTTTGATTTGATAAGTGTCTTTCATAAGAGCCAGTAGCGGGGACTGCTGAGGCCCTTCTGCCAATAAAATATAATTTTTGATTATTATCCTGTATTTTTTTTAAAAGATTGTTGATTCTGCTGCTTACAAAGCCCCAAGGGCCCATATTCTTGGGTTCTTCCTGGCACCAAACAACCTCTACTTTTTTAAATTTCTTTAACTCCAAAGTAAGAGGCTCGTATGGAAAGGGATATAGCTGCTCTAATCTGATTATATAAACATTTTTGCTCTTTGTTTTTTCCCTTTCTTCAATTAGATCAAAATATATTTTTCCTGAACAAATTATTACTCTTGAAATTTCATCTATGTTTTGATTTTCAAGATTTTCTCCAAGAGTACGGTGAAAGCTCGAATCTTCAATAAATTCATCTATAGAAGAAATATTATTTTTATTTCTTAAAGGGGACTTGGGCGTCATTATAATTAATGGTTTTCTAAAATTACGATGAATTTGTCTTCTTAAAACATGAAAGTAATTTGCTGGAGTTGTACAATTTACAATTTGCATATTGTCCTCAGCACACATTTGTAAAAATCTTTCAAGTCTTGAACTTGTATGTTCAGGGCCTTGTCCCTCATGACCGTGGGGTAAAAGAAGTGTAATTCCAGACATACGTAACCATTTTCTTTCGCTAGCTGTAATAAACTGGTCGATTATTACTTGAGCATTATTTGCAAAATCTCCAAACTGCGCTTCCCAAATTACCAATGTTTTTGGATCAGCTTGAGAATAACCATACTCAAAACCTAAAACACCAAGCTCAGATAAGAAACTGTCAATAATTTCAAACAAGCCCTGCGAAGATAGAAAATGTCTTAAGGGAACAAACCGCGACTCAGTTTCTTGGTCATACAGAACCGCATGACGTTGGCTAAAAGTTCCCCGGCCGCTATCCTGACCAGACAATCTGACACCATAATTTTCCTCAAGCAGTGTTGCAAATGCTAAAGCTTCTGCGGTTGCCCAATCAATTTCCTTTCCTAAATCAATAGATTTTAATCTTTTTTCGAACAATTTTCTAATTTTTTCATGTACATTAAAATCTCGCGGTATGGTGTTAATAATTTTGCCAATTTTTTCTAATTTTTCCTTTTTAACAGAAGTCTTTCCTCTCCTGGCATCAAATGTTGCCGTGGAAAAACCCGACCACTTCCCCTCAAGCCAATCAGCCTTATTTATTTTATGAGCAGGTGCGGTTAAAAATTCCTTGTCTAAAAACTTTTCAAAATCTATTCCTATATTTTTTATTTCATTTTCGTTAATTGTCTTATTAGAAATTAATTTTTTTTGATAAATCTTCAAAGTTGTTGGGTGAGACTTTATTTTTTTATACATTAGTGGCTGAGTAAAGGAAGGTTCGTCTATTTCATTGTGTCCTGAACGTCTGTAACAAAACATATCTATAACAACATCTTGTTTAAATTTAATCTTATATTCAGTTGCAATTCTTGATGCATGTACAACAGATTCTGGATCATCTCCATTAACATGAAAGATTGGCGCTTGAACCATTTTTGCAATCTCAGTACAATAAGGTGCAGAGCGCCCATATACTGGCATAGTTGTAAATCCTATTTGGTTATTAATTACAAAGTGAACTGTTCCTCCTGTTCTAAATCCTCTCAGTTGAGACATTGCAAATGTTTCAGCAACAATACCCTGACCCGCCATTGCTGCATCTCCGTGGATCAAGAGACCCATAATTTTATCATTAGTTTTGTCATTAGAAATCGTTTGTTTTGCTCTAACTTTGCCCACAACTACAGGGTTTACAGCTTCCAGATGGGAGGGGTTAGGGCTAAGAGTTAAATGAATTTTTTTACCCTCAAATTGTCTGTCAGTAGAAACGCCAAGATGATATTTAACATCTCCGGTGCCAAGCACCTCGTTTGGGTCGTTTAAATTTCCCTGGAATTTTGACATTATCTCACGATATGGGACTTCAAATAATGTTGTAAGTATTGTTAGTCTACCTCTGTGCGCAGTACCGATTTCAATTTCCTGAATCCCTGCAAGACACGCTTGTTTGACTATTTGCTCTAATCCTGGAATCGTTGATTCACCACCCTCAAGACCATATCTTTTTGTGCCAAGAAACTTTTTATCTAAATATTTTTCAAAACTTTCTGCCTGCATAATTCTTTCATGAATAAATTTTTTACCCAATTCTGTAAATTGAGTTTTATTTCTAGGCTCCTCTATTCTTTTTTGAATCCATTGTTTTTGCTCAGGATCTTGAATGTGTAAAAACTCTACTCCAATAGAACCTGAATATGTTTCTTGAAGAACATTAATTATATTTCTTAAGCTGGATGATTCAAGTCCAAGACTCCCATCAATAAATATTAAACGATCAAGATCATTTTCTGTGAAACCATAAGTTTTATAATCAAGTTCAGTGTGATGATTTCTTTTTAGCATATCCAGTGGATCAAGTTTTGCAATTAAATGTCCGTTGATCCTGTATGCTCTGATCAACCTCAGGGCACGTATTGAATCAAGCGTTGATTGTTTAAAAGAATCTGCTTCAATTTGAGGAACTACTTTTTTTATTCCACTATAATCTAAATCTTCAATAATTTTAGTTTTTCTTTTTTTCCATTTAGGTCCTCTAAAATCACTTATAACTGAAATTTCATCTTCATTTAATGACTGAAAAAAACTTACCCAGCTGGAATCGACTGATTGTTTGTTTTGTTGATATTTAAAGAACAATTCAGCTACATAGGGTGCATTTGCTCCGCTTAAAAATGTATCTTTATTTTTCATTAAATTTAATTGCCTCGCTCATAGTCTCACCCAATAATGCAGGGGATTCTGCTATATATACCCCACTATCCTGTAAAGCTCTAATCTTAGATTCTGCTGTGCCCTTATCGCCTGAAATTATTGCACCAGCATGACCCATCCTCTTTCCACTTGGTGCCGTTACTCCAGCAATAAATGCAGCCATTGGTTTGTTAATATTTATACTTTTTATAAATTCTGCTGTATCTTCTTCTGCCGTTCCTCCTATCTCACCAATTAATAATATTCCCTCCGTTTCAGGATCCTTTAAAAAAAGCTTAATACAATCAATAAAACTCATTCCACTAACTGGATCACCACCAATACCTACAACGGAAGTCTGTCCTAATCCAACTTCCGTAGTTTGCCAAACGGCCTCATATGTCAAAGTCCCTGATCGGCTTACTATTCCTACCTTACCCCTCTTATGAATAAAGCCTGGCATAATGCCTATCTTGCACTCATCAGGAGTAATTAATCCTGGGCAATTTGGTCCAATAAAATTAATTTTTTTATTAAAAATTCTTTTTTTTATTTTAATCATATCAATTACCGGAACACCTTCAGTAATGCACACAATTAGCTCTATATCTGAGTCTATAGCTTCATTAATTGCTGAGGTTGCAAATTTAGCAGGAACATAAATAACGCTAGCATTGGCTCCAGTTTTTTCTTTAGCTTCTTTAACACTATTAAAAACTGGCAGGCCTAAGTGTTGCGTGCCGCCCTTCCCAGGCGTAACTCCAGCCACCATTTGAGTTCCATATTTAATTGCGTTTTCAGTATGAAAAGTGCCCTGAGAACCTGTCAGGCCCTGGCAGATAACTTTTGTATTTTTATTTATCAATATTGACATTTATTTTAGACTTGCCTCTACAGCTTTTTCCGCAGCATCATTTAAGGTGCCTGCCGCTATAATGTTAAGCTTTGAACTATTAATCACATCTCTCCCCTCTTGGGCATTTGTCCCTTGAAAACGTACTACAACTGGTAGTTCTAAATTTATCTCTTTTGCAGCACTAATGATGCCTTCAGCAATCATATCACACCTGATTATTCCTCCAAAAATATTAATTAATATTGCTCTTACATTTGGATCAGATAGGATAATCTTAAAACCCTCAATCGCTCTTGCTTTGTCGGCGGTTCCTCCGAGATCTAAAAAGTTTGCTGGTTCGCTCCCAAATTTTTTTATTATATCCATCGTTGCCATAGCCAAGCCAGCTCCATTTACCATACAACCAATATTTCCTGTCAACTTGACATAATTCATATGATTTTTTGAGGCTAATAGCTCTGCTGGATCTTCCTCGCTTTCATCTTTTAATTTTATTATTTCAGGCTGTCTGAATAGAGCGTTATCATCAAAAACAATTTTTGCATCCAATAAGAATAGAGACCCCTCCTTGTTTAACACAAGAGGGTTTATCTCAATAGTTGATGCGTCTAAAGTTACAAATACTTTTAAAAGTTTTTTTACTATTATAATAAATTCTTTTTGTTGCTCTAGGTTAAAAGATAATTTTTGTGCCAATAACAATAAATCATTTTTAATATTTTTATTGAAATCAAAATCTTCAATATGATAAGTGAGAATTTTTTTTGGGTTTTGAATAGCAACTTTTTCAATATTTACACCACCAGATTCAGAAACCATTAACATAATTTTTGAGACCTTGCGGTCAATTAAAATGCTTAAATAAAATTCCTTTTCAACAACACATCCTTCTTCTATGTATATCTTGTTTACTACTTTTCCTTGGGGTCCTGTCTGCTTAGTAACAAGTGTGTTACCAAGCATAGATTGTACCTCTGCTCTCAATTCATCAATGTTATTTACTATGCGAACCCCGCCTTTACTTTGATCTTGTCCTGTAAAGTAACCTGCTCCTCTGCCTCCTGCATGTATCTGGGATTTTATAACCCATGGTGGGCCGCTCAAAGTATGTAGGTGGTTAATTTTAAATTTATCATTTGTGATTGTTATGCCCTTCGGCACCGGCAGGTCAAAGGAACGCAATATTTCTTTAGCCTGATATTCATGAATGTTCATAAATCTTATTTCAATTATTCTTTAGTAATTTATTTGCAATTGATGTTAAATTTTGAACAGTTTTAACTGATTTTAAAAATTGTTTTTTTTCTGAAGATGTTAGCTGTAACTCTAAAATCTTTTCTATTCCGCTTGCGCCTATAACAGCGGGAACACCTACATATAAGCCCTTCACGCCATATTGACCATTTAAATAGGCGGCACACGGAAGTATTCTTTTTTTATTTTTTAAATATGACTCAGCCATTGCAATCGCAGAGGATGCGGGAGCATAAAATGCTGATGAGGTTTTCATTAAACGACCAATTTCTGCTCCTCCATCTCTTGTTCTTTTAATAATCTTATTGATCTTATTTTTTGTAGTCCATTTTAATTTAATCATTTCTGGAATTGGCACGCCGGAAACAGTCGCATATCTGATTAAGGGAACCATCGTATCTCCATGTCCTCCAAGTACAAATGCGCTAACGTCTTCGACTGAAACATTAAATTCCTTAGATAAAAAATATCTTAACCTTGCGCTATCTAAAACTCCTGCCATACCTACGCACATATTTGTTTTTAAATTAGCTGTTCTCTGCAAAATGCTAACCATAGCATCAAGCGGATTAGTTATACAAATTACAAATGCTTTCGGACAAAATTTATCTATTGATTTTCCAACTTCTTTTATTATTTCAGTATTTTTGCCAACAAGATCATCCCTGCTCATTCCAGGACGACGCTGAAACCCTGCAGTAACTATCACCACATCCGCTTTTGCCATTTTCTCATATTTATTGGATGCTGTTATGTTTGCATTAAAAAGTTCTACAGAGGAGGATTGTGATATATCCAATGCCTTACCTTGGGGCAGACCCTTTAAAACATCTATTAATACAACGTCCCCAAGCTCTTTAAACCCTATTAGATGAGCAAGCGTACCGCCAATATTTCCAGCTCCAACCAATGCAATTTTTTTTCTCATTATCTAACTTCTATATAACAATTATTTTTTTTGAACAATGGCCTTCTTTATTCCTGCTATTGCTTTAGCAGGATTTAATCCCTTTGGGCATGACGATGTACAATTCATTATTGAGTGACATCTGTAAAGTTTGTATGAATCCTCAAGTTGCTCTAATCTTTCTTTTTGATTTTCATCCCTAGAATCATTGATCCATCTTGATGCTTGCAATAATGTCGCAGGGCCTAAGTATCTATCACCATTCCACCAATAACTTGGGCATGCTGTTGAGCAACAAAAACATAAAACACACTCCCATGATTCATCAAGTTTGGACCTCTCTTCAATAGATTGTAATTGTTCTGTCTGTGAGGCCTTGTTTTCTTCAAGTTTCTTTTCAGCTTGAAGCCAGGGCTTGATTGATTTTAATTGATCATACGCTTCTGATAAATCTGGGACCAAATCTTTTATAATTTTCATATGCGGTAATGGGTATATTCTAACCTCATCTTTTATTTCTTCAATTGGTTTTATACAAGAAAGCGTATTAACACCGTTAACATTCATAGCACATGAACCGCACACTCCTTCTCGACAAGAGCGTCTGAAGGTTAATGTTGTGTCAATTTCATCCTTGATCATTGTTAAGGCGTCTAGGACTTTGGGTCCACATTTTTCTATATCTATTTCATAAGTATCAATACGTGGATTATTACCATCATCCGGATTCCATCTATAAATTTTAAATTTTTTTATATTTAAGCCGGCTTTTTCTAATTTAAAATATTTACCATCTTTAATTTTTGAGTTTTGAGGAAGTGTTAATTGAACCATTCTAATATATCCTAACTTTTGGTTGAATCGTTTGGGTATGATTTGATAGCGTATTAAGATTGACCTGCCTTGTATTCATAGAAATATTTTTATTATTATCGATTCTCACTAGAGAATGTACTAGCCAATTTTTATCATCTCTTTTGTTATAGTCTTCGCGAGCATGGGCACCTCGACTTTCTTTTCTATAAAGAGCTGAATAAAGAGTAGCTTTCGATTGAATCATTAAATTATCTAGTTCAAAAGCGTCTACCAAGTCAGTATTAAATATTAACGACTTGTCCTCCACATTTAAATGTTTAAGGGAATCTTCAACTTCTTCCAGTTCTTTTATGCCCTTAGAAATTAACTCTTGTGATCTAAATACAGAACAATATTTTTGCATTATTTTTTGCATATTATTTCTTATAATTCCAGTTTTTAGCTTTCCTTTTGAAAATCTAAAATGATCAAAACGCTCAATTATTTTATCAATTACATCATTACTTAATTTATTATGATTCGTATTTAGTTTAATCTTCTCTAATGCAGTTTCACTTGCTGCCTTGCCAAATACCAATAAATCAATTAATGAATTAGTGCCAAGCCTATTTGCCCCATGAACTGATACGCAAGCAGCTTCTCCGACAGACATAAGTCCTTCGCATATTTTTTCTGGATTATTTTCGGAAGGATTTAAAACTTCTGTTTTAAAGTTCGTAGGTATTCCACCCATATTATAATGAACAGTAGGAACTACCGGAATTGGTTCTTTTGTAGCGTCAATGTTAAGAAAGGATCTGACATTTTCAATTACTCCAGGAAGTCTTTTTTCTATAATTCTTTTATCTAAATGCTCCAAGTGCAAAAGTATAAAATCTTTGTTTTCGCCACATCCCCTTCCATTGCCAATCTCAATAGTTATGGCTCTGCTAACTACGTCTCTGGATGCAAGATCTTTGGCATTTGGGGCATATTTTTCCATAAATCTTTCTTCCTTGCTGTTAGTTAGATATCCTCCCTCACCCCTTGCACCTTCAGTAATTAATACTCCCACACCATAAATCCCTGTAGGATGAAATTGTATAAACTCCATATCCGAAAGTGGCAAACCTGCCCTTAAAGACATTGCATTACCATCACCAGTACAGATATGTGCACTAGTTGACGAAAAAAACGTTCTCCCATGACCTCCAGTAGCAAGAACAGTTTGATGTGCAAGAAATTTATGCATTGTTCCGTCTTCCAAACACCATGCCAATACACCTCTACAATTATTTTCTTCATCCATTAATAAATCAATGACGAAGAATTCGACAAAGAATCTGACTTTATGTTTTAAAGATTGTTGATACAAAGTATGCAGAAGGGCATGTCCCGTCTTGTCTGCAGCTGCACAAGCTCTGTGGGCTGGAGGACCTTCACCATTTTTTGTTAGGTGGCCGCCAAAAGGTCTCTGATAAATCTTTCCTTCTTTTGTTCTGCTAAACGGCATACCATAATTTTCTAATTCTATTACTGCTTTTTCAGCATTTGAACAAAGATATTCAATTGCATCTTGATCCCCCAACCAATCGGATCCTTTAACAGTATCGTACATATGCCATAACCAATTATCCTCGCCCATATTGCCGAGTGCTGCTCCAATTCCGCCTTGCGCAGCAACTGTATGGCTTCTTGTTGGAAAAACTTTTGAAATACAGGCTGTTTTTAAACCTTTTTCTGCCATTCCAATACTAGCTCTTAACCCTGATCCTCCAGCGCCTACAACGACAACATCAAATTTATGTTCTATAATTTCATAAGAATTCATAATTAATATAAATATTTAATTGTTAAAATTGATATCAAGGAAACAAAAAATAGAACTAGAGATAGAAAATTTATTAAATAAATAATTCTTTTTTGCAACAAATTATTACTAACATAGTCTTCTATGATTATTTGAAGTCCTAGTTTTCCATGATAAATCATTAATGCAAGCATCAACATAAATAAAAAGCCGTTTGTTGAAGATTTAAAAAAATATAATACTTGATTATGATTATAGCTTATGATCTCCATAATAAAATATAAAAACCAAAAAGTTAGGGGGATTAGAATTATAGCCGTAATCCTTTGAGCCAACCAATTCGACTTTGCGCTTCTCATGTCACACCTTCAAATAGGTACCACAATATTATATTTCCAACTATTGAAATAATTAATACAAAATATCCTGATATGTGTATATCTCTTAATTGCAAACCATAACCAATTGACCAGAATAAATAACGTATTCCGTTTAATAGATGATAAATAATCGCAAGTGACCATAAAAATAAAACAGCTCTTCCTAAAAAAGTTCCTAATAATAAATTTGCAACTTTAAAATATTCCTGTCCCAATGCTGCAAGAAATATCCAAATAACAATTATTAAGAGTCCAAGATTTAAAATACCACCTGTGATACGGTGAGTTATTGAAAGTATTGCTGTTTGCAATCCTTTATGAATACTTAAATGTGGAGACAGGGGTCTTGGAAATTTTTGTTTATTCATCTATTAAATAATATAGTAAGTAGAAAACTAGAGTTATATGCTTTTTAAGCTTAAATAAGAAAAACTCAATAAAAGGAGTAAAATTAAGAAAAAATTATAAGAATCTTACTAACTGTGGAAAAACTTGTGGATGAAAATGCCTGGATTCGCTTATTTTATATAAAAATAATAAATTATTAAATGAATTTTACTTATTAAAATCAAAAAAGTGATTAATTTTCCTTGAAATTTAATAAAAAAATGTTCTTAGTATCAATGTCTTCTTTTAGAAGATGCTAAGACCAGGAAAACTGTCTGTTTTAAACTACGGTGGATAAGTTCCTCAAGTAATGAAAGCAACAGATATTCTGGGAGGAATGCCTGTTTTTTACCAAAAAAATACTCCCGCCGGGTATTATTTTGGACCATTACTTTATAAAGGATATGCTTAATTTATTAGGGATATTTGGCGTGTTGGTGAGATATTTCAATACCCGATACGCCTTCCTGGTTTTAGGAATTTTGATTAGATGAATTCTTATCATCTTCAACAAAAAACATCATCAAGAGCCCAGTGAGCAAAAGAAAAATGACTATTGTCATCCCAGCTCTTTGTGATTGATAAAAAGATGTTAATATTGCAAACATTAAAGGACCAAAAAATGATGTTATTTTGCCTGAAAGCGAATAAAAACCAAAAAACTCCGCCTTTTTATCATCCGGTACGGATTTAGTGAAATAAACCCTGCTTGCCGACTGTATTGGTCCAAAAAAAGAACTCAGTGTTATTCCTAAAATCCAAAAAGTAGACTTATCATTTACCAATAATATGCCAATACCGCATATTGTAAGAACAATAAGCGAAAAGATTATAATTTTTTTTGATCCAATCTTATCCTCAATAAAAGAAAAGGCTAGGGCTCCTATACCAGCCGCAATATTGGTGCCAATCCCAAACATTATAACTTCATTAAATGGCATTCCAAAAGTTCCGGCAGCATAAATTCCTCCAAATGCAAAAACAGTATTAATTCCATCAATATAAAACATTCTTGCAATCAAAAATTTAATCAAGTTAAAATATCTTTTTATTTCCTTGGTTGTTTTAATTATTTCCCTTGTACCTTTCTTTAAAGCTGTAAAAAATTTAATTGGATTTTTTTCTTGTTCCTTGTATGAAAAAAACAATGGTAATGAAAAAAACAAGATCCATAATCCGACTAACGGTCCGCATATTCGAATATGCTCATAGGTATCTTTATTCAATCCAAATAAAGGAGTTTCACTTTGAACAAAAAATAATAGTATAATTATTAAAATTGTTAAACCTCCAATATATCCAAAGCCCCAAGATAATCCAGATATCTTTCCGTATTCAGATTTATTTGAAATTGTTTTAAGTTGTGCGTTATAAATAGCAAATGCAATTTCACTTGCAACCTGTCCTATAACAACAATTAGTAATATTATAAAAATTTCATAAGATATTAAATAGCCGGTAAACCAAAGCAGTATTGAAGCAAATGAATAAATTAAAGTAAAAATTATTATCCATTTCTTTAAATTTCTCGTCTGATCAGCTATTGATCCAACAAACGGACTTAAAATAGCTATAATCAATCCAGAAATTGCTATAGCATTTCCCCAATAAACTGAGCCTTTTTCAGTGTTCTCTGCAACAACTTCTGTAAAATATGTAGCAAATATAAACGTAGTTATAACTGTCCCCCATGCGCTATTTGCCCAATCATATAAACCCCAAGAGAATTTTACAGTTTTATTTTTAACTTGCATAATTTTTATATGTAGGAATCTTCCATTATCATATCTGAAGCTTTTTCTGCAATCATAATTGTTGGCGCATTAAGATTTCCACTTGTAATTTCTGGCATTATTGATGCATCAACAACTCTAATATTTTTTAATCCATATATTTTTAATTTTTCATCAACTACAGATTCTTTATCGGTACCCATTTTTAAACTACAAGAAGGATGATAGGCTGTTTCTGCATTCGATTTAATATATTCATTAAGATCTTCATCTGATGTTATTGAAGGGCCTGGTCCAATTTCTTTTCCAGCAAAAGGTTTTAATGAATTTTGTGAAATAATTTTTCTTGCTATATGTATACATTCTCTTGTTTTATTTAAATCATCTTCACTTTCTAGATAATTGAATTGAATTTTTGGAGGATCGTATGGATTAGAAGATCTTAATTTAATAAAGCCTCTGCTTTTAGGTCTGTTTAAGCTCGCGTGTAATTGAAACCCGTGGGATGGAGGATTTATTAGTCCGTGATTAATCACAAAAGATGGAAAAAAATGAAATTGAATATTTGGATCAATTTCATTCTTAGAACTTTTTGCAAAACCGCCAGCCTCTAAGTGTGAGCTTGCACCAACCCCTGATTTAAATAAAAACCATTGCAAACCTAGTATAATTTTATTTTGTAATTTTGTTGAAGAATACAAGGTGTCAGAAGTTTTGCATTCCTGCTGGATATAGGTTTCAATATGATCTTGGAGATTTTTACCAACACCCGGCAAATCTTTTACAACATTAATTCCTAGGCTTAAAAGATCATTAGAAGGACCTACACCAGAAACTAAAAGTAATTGTGGTGAATTAATGGAACCACATGAAACAATAATTTCTTTATTTGCGAAAACTTTCATACTCTTGTTGTTGAGTTTAACGTTTATGCCCACTGCCTTGTTTTCTTCAAATAATATTTTTTCTACAAAAGAATTAGAAAAAATAGTTAAATTTTTTCTTTTTTCTGCAGGTTTTAGATAATGCTTGGAAACACTTGCCCGCTGCCCCTTGTCAATAGTCACATCATACATTCCAAAACCCTCCTGATGCTCTCCATTCATATCATCATTAATTTGATAACCCGCCTCTTCTGCAGATTTAATAAAGGCCTTAAAAATAGGATTTGGATTTGTTGAACGATTAACTGGAAGCAGTCCTTCGCCGCCTCTAAAATAATTTGAGCCACCTGACCAATTTTCTATTTTTTTAAAATAAGGTAAAACATTCTTATATGACCATGATGGGAGGTCCATTGACGCCCAACGTTCATAATCATTTGGATTTCCTCTTACATAAACCATTCCGTTATGAGCTGAACAGCCCCCTATCATTTTTCCTCTAGGGCAAAATAAATTTCTATTTTTCAGGTAAGGCTCTGGTTCTGAATAATATTTCCAGTTATATTTTGAATCATGCATTGTATACAACAATGCAATAGGCATGTTGACTTTCCAAATATCACTAGACTTTCCAGCTTCGAATAAAGCTACTTTATTTTGTGATTTACTGCTTAATCTATTGGCTAATACACAACCCGCTGATCCTGCACCAATAATAATATAATCAAAATTCATATTCATTTAATTATCTATAATTCATATAAAAAAAAGTTAATAATGTTGATATACCTATAAGAATAAGTGAGAAGAAACAAATAAACATAATTCCTAGTCCCCAATCAATAAATAAACCGAATAAAAATGGTGAAATAGCAGTAGAAAACACTCCTATAGCATGCAGAAGTGATCTGATCGAACCGAGATTAAGTACTCCATAAAGTTCTGCCCACAAAGACCCCATAAAAGGTATTGCCAGGGCAGTAGAAAAAGAAATTAGACTCATATAAATAATCATTATTATTGGTTCATTTCTAAATGCTAAAAGCATTATACCTATAAACATAGGAATCAAATATGTGGGGATAATTTTTCTTGTCTTAAACTTATCTACCAATGGCCCACCAATTATCAATCCAATTACACTAAAAATTCCATAAAATACAAAACTTGTAGCAACTAGTTCCAGACTCCATGATTTTTCATTCGCAATATGCATTTGATAGAACAATAATCCTGTCACTAAGAATGGGGGCATTAGATAAGATGGCAAATATATATAAAACCTCGGGTCCTTTAAGACATCTCTTCTGTCAAAAGCCGAATTGTTTTTATTTTGTTGTTCTAAAAAATTTTTATGTCTCTGTGCCTGATCTTTTAATAAAAAAGAGTATAATGGTATAAAGATAATGATTATGCTTGTTCCAGCATATAACCAAACTGATTCCCAATTTGAAAATTTTATTATTATAACAACAATAATTGGTAAAATCATTTCACCAATAGGTTGCCCAAAGCTTCCAAATGAAATTGCCTTGCCTCTATTTTCATTATAATATCTAGCCATACTAGTTTGACTGGTATGGCCCATTGCACCTTGCCCAAAAAAACGCAACCCAAATATAACAAAAAAAATTAGATGTGGTGAATATTTTAATAAATACATACCAAAGCATGAAATTGATAGGCCTATTGAAACTATAAGGGTAAATAATCTCAAATCAATTTTATCAATTAACTTTCCAAACCAAATTAATAATATAGAACTTAAAATTGTTGCTGCCGAGTATATCAATCCAAAGCTTGCGTTAGTTATATTTAACGAATCTCTAATTTGAAAATTAAACAATGAGATAAAAAAAGTTTGGCCATAACTTGCAAAAAAAGCTGTTAATAATCCAAAAAGTAAAAATCTTGATTGCTTAAATATAAAATCCAACAACTTACTCTCACATATTATTGTTTATTGCTTGAAACTTATTGATCAAAAAGTAATTTATTAGTTTATTTTAAAGATTTTAAAAGGTAATTGAAGATAAAAGTTATGAGTGAAATACAAAAAAAATTAGAAAAATATATAAAAACCTCAGATCCCCAAAAATCCAGTCATTGGGCAGATAATTTAAAAGATGCAAATTTTAAAGATATAGAAAAATCTTTTGGTTTTGGCGAAACAATGAAAAAGAGGGTTTTAATTTCCCCAATTATTTTTATATTACAGAGACTGACATATGGGTGGTCAATTTTTGTTAGCAAAAAATACCCCCTTTTTAAAAAATTTTGCGATTTACAGAATAAGTTTATAGATAACGATGTTATAAGACATATTTTTACATTTAATTTGCTTTCTAAGCATAATCTCCTGAAGGGAAACATATGCGTAATAGGAGATGGAAAGGCAAATTTTGTTGGCGGTTTATTGCTAGAAAATAAAAAGGTTAAGATTTTTTCAATTAATCTTACAGAGGTTCTCATACATGACTATTTAATATTAAAAAAAGCTAATTTAATTAAAGATAAAGAAATCTGCGTAGTTACAAACAAAAAGGATTTATATGAAAAAAATAAAAAATTATTTTTAATTGATGCATCCAATTTACAAAAATTAGAAAATATAAAAATAGATCTTTTTGTAAATATAGCTTCAATGCAGGAAATGAAAACAGAAACTATAGAAAGTTATTTTAAAGTAATAAAGAAACAAAACTCCTATTTTTATTGCTGTAACAGAGAGCGTAAAAAATTAGTTGGAGGTGAAGAGCTGATTTTTGAAAATTATCCTTGGGGCAATAGTAAAATAATTTTTTATGAAGATTGTCCGTGGCATAAAAAATTTTATAGTTTTAATTCCCTGAGAGATATTTTTAATCCTCCATATATTGTTGAATATAACGGAAACGTTAAACATAAATTAGTAAAATATTTATAACTAAATTGACAAAATATTAAATTTGATTATTTTTATCTTATATGCGCCCGTAGCTCAGATGGATAGAGCACAGAATTCCTAATTCTGGGGTCGGATGTTCGAATCATCTCGGGCGCGCCATTTTTTGCACTATAATTGCCCAAAGTCTCTCTCAGGTCTCTCTCAGGTCTCTTTGCACTTTCAAAAAACACTCTTTTCCCCCTCAACATTCCTCACGGTTGGTG
>TARA_B100000686_G_C16806814_1_pt1 | contig 41839 bp, 31 predicted proteins | sample TARA_B100000686 | Tara Oceans TARA_B100000686 (sample SAMEA2622733) | marine metagenome | biome: marine biome (ENVO:00000447); feature: marine epipelagic mixed layer (ENVO:xxxxxxxxx); material: "saline water (ENVO:00002010), including plankton (ENVO:xxxxxxxx)" | depth 150 m | reverse complement strand
CCTTGAAAGCTGGATAATTAAAGTGTCCAACTATTGGGGGTCACTTCAAGATGCGGCTTTTTTTATTTGGAAGTCTTAAATAGTAAGCGCTGCTACAATTGCTGCGCCACCAATAAGCGCACTCGATACACCTACTCTGTTGGCTTTTGATGTTTTAGCAATTGCATCATTTACAACACGAGAAATGCATTGCTCAAACTCTGGTCGACCTTGTGCATCAATTGTACGTACACTTGCTTCATTATCACCTTTTACAGCACGTGCAACCTGACGAGTTACATCTTGAAGATCTGCACTCTCTGCTACTTTATCATAACCAGCTTCTTTCAGTGATGATACTGCATCAGCACCACACTCAGATACTAGTCTGTTTTTAATCGTATCAGCATCAAGCTCATCACTATTACCAACAATCATGTAGAGTTTTGGTTGATCACTAATACTACTGAGTAAATCGCCCACAAGGTTGTCGATTGTAGAAGAACCAGAAGTTGGAATGTTGCCGCCAAGCTTCTTAAGGTCTTGAACATACGCAGTTGTTGGCTCAGATGACATTGACGACGTATCAATAGATCCACCACTACCGCTGCTACCCCACTTCCCCTTTTTTTTAGCAGGCGCAGCATCTGCACCTTCGATTGCAAGAGATGATAAAACCGTACACGCAACAGCAACTTGACCAAACTTCATGGTATTTCCTTAGATATAAACTTCGCTCTACTGCTTTTGAATTCATTTAATAAATAACTTCAACAACAATCCTGTGTCGGTATTAGATGGTGAGAGATAAAACAAGTCAATGAGTCAGTTACGTTTCTGTGTCAATTGTGCAGACTTTATTCTATTTTTTAGATCAGAGGCACAAAAAAAGCGCCGAAGCGCTTTTTTCTCATTGTGTTAGAAGCTTAAGTTGCATCCCAAATGTCGATCTTAATAGAAAGTCACTTTCATACCTGTGTCACCAGACCAGCCTTGAGAAAACTCATCATCAGCAAAGTTGGACACTTCTGTACCTACATAGAGGTAAAACGCAGAATCTGTTTGCTCGCGGTATTCAAGCATTAACTCAGCCATGAGGTTATAACCGTCACCAGACTTATCAGTTAATGCAGCACCATTTTGCAGAGGCTTCATTAAACCTGTTGATGGGTCATAGAGTTGATCCCAATTTGAACCAATAATATCATTCATGTCGCCGTTTTCGTTACCTTGAACAATACCATTTGGTAGGTAAGCAACTGTATTGATAATATCTTGCTCATTTGAGTTATAAGCAACACCGTTAATGTAGCTTAAGTCAAAGAAGTTAACATTTTCACCTTGGCCCCAGTTTGCATTGTAGTTGTACTCAAGTAATGCACCTGTGGATTCCATTGTATCGGAAGCACGAATCTCAAAGTTACCAGCCCACTCAGCAGAACCAGAAAGCTCAGCAACATCTACAGTTACAGTTTCACCTGCAGGAATTGTAATGTTTTCAATATTAGCGTTGCCAGGGTTTGGTGTTGCCACAAGGGTAATGTCATAGCCTTTATCATTTGTGAGCTCGATAGATGTTGCACCTGCTGGGTAGCTACCATCTGAAACTGGAGCTGTATACTCTGCACCAGTAACACCACTTGTGGATACACTTTCTTCAGTGGTATCGGTTTCTTCTGTTGTTGATGCATCAATTGGAGCTACAACAGTTTCTTCTGTTGCAGTTTCAACCACAGGTTCTTCTACGGCACCAGTTGTTACAGGTGTGTCTGTGCCGATGTATTCATCATTATTTGCAGACTCTTCTGTCCCTGCACCTTCCGCTTGGAAATTGCCTGAAGAATCGCGGAAATCACCATTACCATCAGTGCGAGCATCACCAGTGGCAATTGCATTTGTAAGCTCTTGCTCATCAACAGACTCACCATTACCATACTCATGAGCAACAAGCTCTGAGTTTTCACGAGACATGCCTCTTTCTTGCATTTCACCACGGCCCATACGACCACTTCGATTGCCGCGGAAACATTGATGCGCTTCTTCACGAGCAGCTTCATTAACGCGGTCGCTATCAGCTGCATATTCCTGAGCTTGTTCACGAGAAATAGGTTGCTCTCCATATTCACGACGCATATGACGAGACATCAGCTCAGCTTGGTAGTCTTCATAACCAACATCTTGGATTTCTTGTGTTAGCTCTGCTTCATCTAAGCCTTCACCATTTTCAGCCCCATAGGTATCAACATCATAATCTTGATCTTGGTCCTGTACATATTACTGCTGTTCTGAGTATCCGCCATAAATTGTCATTGCCCTATCCTCATTTTTTATAATTAATTGCGATTTAGCTTAAGGATAAAAAAAAAGGGCTGTGAGTTCATTATGTGAAGTGAAAGTGAATGTATCCCAATGTCAAACGTATTTTTTAGGATACGACATATATATTTCAACAACTTAGACGAATAACTAGCTTAAGGTTATAGTTTAGAGAACTATAAAAAGACTTGAGTAACTTATAAGTATGGCCATAAAAACCGCCATTTATAGCTATATAGCGTTTAATCCGCATAAAACAATGTTACATTGCACCAGTTAGGGCTTATTTAATATAACTTAAGAATAAACGATACTTAAGCTGCCATCCTAACGTTTGTCATACACATGTCATAAGCCACAATTAGTCTCAACCAACATATGAATGAACTTATATTTCTATTTCAAAGAGTTATTAACGAACTCCCCCTTGCAAATAAGTAAATTATATATTTGAATAAAGCTTTTTATTTTTCTATAACACAGGATGTGTTCAATGCAGTTATCATATGGGCTTGGGCTAAATTCAGCATCAGGACTTGCAGCACAATTTAAAAACCATCTAGGCGCTTACTTTCAAAAAATACAGCACTCTTCTCATGAACTCGTTAGTTTAGTGTCATCTGAAGTCAAAACCATGCGGCAAACATCACAATTACGTCATACCTATAATAACCATCTGACACATCAGCAGATCGCCGGCCTTAAAGCACTCTTACTCAAGCTACCGTCATTTGAAGCCAAGCATACAAAGCCATTGCTCAACCTCATTGCTGCAAGTGGAGTGCTTAAGCCTTTACACGGCAATCAAAGCCATGAGATAGAATCATGGGTTAATACACATTTACAAGATCATTGTTTGCGTCCTAAAAATGTCGAACGACAAGATATGCGCACGCCAAGTGCAATCCAGGAACATAAAGGCCCTGTGCTTAAAGCATTAAAGGCACTCGATCAAACTCAACAAATTAAACCACGTCTTAACGCATCCTTTGACCAACTCTGGATACTTGGCGCTGAAGAGCAAAGTATGACAAAACGATTTGAGCAAGCCGGTCAAGACCTTGATTCTCAAAATATTAACTTAAAAGACCATCAGGTTTCAGTGCGTACAGGTGATAGGCCCCTTTGGCCATTTGCAAAATATGCCTCTAATAAAGGACATATTATTTCTAATGGAGAGCCCGCATGCCTGCGTCTAGTCGCAGATTTTAATCATTTAGATAAAAATAAATTAAACGAAATTTGCCAAAAGCACCTTACACCAAAAGTCATTCTTTCAGGCAACAGTGATCTTATAAAGCAGGCTCGCCTAGCCATCCAAAAAGAAATTCAAGACTTAAAACCTCATGTCTATTGGCCTACCGAGGCAGACTTAGCAAAAGAACTTTTTAATAAAACCAAAGTACAGCATGACAAGTTTAATGAATTAGAACTTAATCTCATTAGCGCAGAAATGAAACCAGACGGAACACGACCAACAACTGAAGATGTTGAAAAATTAGCAGCAAAAAATCAAACACCTGGCCATAAAGATGTATTGGTGTACTCAAACCAGCCGCACATTGCCAGACAAGAATTAGTGCTGCAAAATAATGCTAAAAAATACAATCAAGACCATAGTTTTACAACCTGTGGCCCAGGTATTGACGCGCCACACTTAGGCATTGCGGTGGATGAATTAGCGCGCAGGTTCTATGAAGCAACCAAGCTAGGTTCCTAAATTGGCTCCATAATAACGTTAATATCAGTTGGTGTCATTGTAAAAAGGCTTACTTCATGAACTTCCGGATGGTTAGTGGCAAGGCGAATCTTATTATTCGCAAGTACATATGCTAAAAAAACCTTGCTTTCAACAAGAGACAGGTATCGACCTGGACAGAATCTTGGGCCACCACCAAAGGGTAAAAATGCTTTTGGGTCGACAGCAGGACTATCACTTTCAACCCATACATGTGGTTGAAAAGTGTTTTTAGCCTGCGAATGTTTTCCTATGGCGGCTTTACGAGTCAAAATAATAATCTTTTGCCCTTCTTCAATAGAAATAGTGCCTTTTTCATGTGGTATTTTATGAGGTTCATTCGCTTCCATTATCATTGCTGGTGCAGCTGACTTCAAGCGTAAAACTTCATTAACAACAGCTTCATGCCATTTTAATTGTGCAATTGTATCGAGCTGTAAAGTCCATTGATCGCAATCTGAGCCAAGTACGCCCACCGCCTCTTGTCTTAATTGATTTTGTAAATTTTGATCCTGCGCTAAATAATATAACGCCCAAGAAAGCGTGTTTGCAGTTGTATCCTCGCCTGCCAATAACATCGTCAACGCATTTGCAAATATCACATCATCAGAAAAACCAGCAGCTAACAAAAATTCAAGAAAGGAATACTCAGACTCATCCGCATTTGAATTGACAACCTCACGACCATGAGCAAGCAACCCTGCCAAGATATTACGAATACCATGGGATGCATTTTCAATGGCACGGGCACCAGGGGTTTTCCATAAACGCCACCAAGGGATAATTGCTTGCATACGAGCAGCGACTCGAGGAAAAAATACTCGAAGATGTGTTTGCAAAGCTTCGGTGGATTCACTTAAATTATGAGATGAACGAGTTGATGGCGATTCGAACGTGAGTGCTGTCGTCACTGCTATTGTAAACCGTTGCGTCCAAAGTAAAGCATCAATGCTTTTCTCTGCCTCCATTTTTGCAACTGTATTCTTTGTAATCGATTGCAATTGAGGTAAAAACTGTTTAATTCGAGCTGGTTTTAATGCATCAGCAATTATTTTTCGTTGCCGCTCCCAATCCTCACCTTCTGCCGCAAAGACGCCATTCATACCAATTTCATTCATTAAAGCAGATAAACGGGTTGATCTTTTAAAACCTTTTGGCCGCTCTTTTAAGGCATAATTAATAAAATTAATATCAGATGAGACTATACATGGTGACGCCATAAGATGAATTTGAAAAGGATCTGCATACTGATCAAGCCAATTTTCAAAGGTCTCATGTAGTTTGCCCGATGGAATATCTAATAAATTACCCACAATTGGCTTAGGCTTTGGCCCTGGGTATTCATGAAGTGGTACCGCATAAGGTAAAATTTGCTCTTTCATAATTCATCCTTATCTTTTGAAAAGCTTACAGCACTTATTACAGCCCAGTTTATCACCCTATCAGCATTTAAAGCTAGACGACATTTTTTGGTCTATTTGGTATATACAGCTGAGGTTTAAATTGACTGCTGTATTCTTGCCTCATAATTAACATTACCCTTGTAATGCGCAATACTGATCATGATAAGGTTACGCCACATGGAAGCAATCAGCAAAAATCAATCGAGAGCCCTTTTACCAGAAGAAATTACTGAAGCGAAAAAAGTATTTGGTCATAAAATTGATTATTCTAAAGTACAAATTGTCTTTAGCCGTTATACAAAAATTCAAGGTGTTTCAGATATTTGTACGCCTAATAACAATATCTATTGGCCCCTCGTAGAAGGACGCCCAAGCGCTGTCTGCAATAAAGAACTTGCCCACCTTTTTATTCATGAAATGGCGCATGTATTACAATATCAAACAGATCCAATGTTTAAATTAAAAGGTTGTGCTGCTCTTGGCCTCTACCTTTTAAAAGGACGTAAAATGTCTGATAGCCCATATGTCTATAAAGCGGGTAAGACATGGAAATCATACAACGTCGAGCAGCAAGCTGAAATGACAGCTGATGCATACCAACAAGGCTATTCATTACCTCTGGGCAAGCCAATCCAAGAACAAATCTTGTCTGAATTTGACTCGCCATATCCTATAAAAGAGAATCAACCGAACCTAAACGTTCCAGTTAACCAATGGGTTAAGCCAGGTTAGCTAAAAACTTGAGGAAAGCAGCATTATAATGTTGCTCTCTCTTGCTCTAAGCCCCAAGTGTTCATAGACTCAAACCATTCTCAAGCAGTTATACAGATGCATTGCATCACTATAGAGGTTTTCACAATGGTTACTCGCACACAAAGCTCTCCACTTCCATCAGCTCAAAACGCTGACGTATCAACGAACCAAACGTCAAGCATTCTCTCCAAAATCCAACCATTACAAAAAGCAATGTCCATGATTACTGGACAAAAGTCGATGACAGATACAGCTTCCAGCGATGAGCTTGCTAAAATTGCCGAAGCTAAAGCACACAAGCTGGCTTACAAAGAATACAGCAGTACTTTTAAAGCAACTCGATCTCTCATCAAAACACATAATGAGAGGTTTTTAAGTAATATGAATTTTGGGCATGCAGGTTTTGCAGAAAGAAGTATTCCACATAAGCTTGGGGAGCATAATTCGCAAGATAAACTTGAAAAGGCAACTGCAGCACTCAAAGAGCTGCAGCCAGATATTGAAGCAGATATTAAAAGCATGAAGATAACGAAAGTTTAGTCGAGTGTAGCTAAAAACTCATTAAGGCTTTTATATTTGCCATGAGCAATAACAAAGTCTGCCCTGTCTTGCTGTGCTTCTTCTGGCCCAGCAATCACCTGCATTTGCGCAGCCCTAGCTGCAAGTACACCATTAAAAGAATCTTCAAAAGCCATTGCATTTAAAGGTGAAACACCTAAGTCATCACAGGCATGAATATAAACACCTGGGTATGGCTTGCCATAAGGTTCAAACTCAGCTGAACGTAGAACTTTAAATTTATCTCTTAAATTATGGTGATCAACAAAAGCGTTAATTAAACGCATTGGAGAAGATGACGCAATTGCTCGTGGGTAATCTTTAAATTTGTCTATAGTTTCTAAAGCCCCAGGCATGAGCTCACATTCATTGCCAATTAAATACTCCATTTCTTGAAGCACTTCTTCTACAACTTCTGCTTTTGACTTATTTTCAGGCCAGTCAATACGTGCAGCCCAATAATCAACAACATCTTCAATGCGAAGACCTTGCGTCTGTAAATATAATTCGTCGTTTAATTGGTGACCAAGACCTTCGAAAACTCGTATTACAGCTTTTTTCCAGTATGGTTCTGAATCGACTAACAAACCATCCATATCAAAAATGACGGCTTTCACCATGTTTAGGTCTAATGCCATGTGTTACCTCTTTATTTATATAGTGATGGGGCTGCATAGGATAGACAGCCCCCAATATCACTTTGAGGTTACACCCGTTCAATAACCGTTGCAATGCCTTGGCCAAGACCAATACACATTGTCGCAAGACCGAGTGTGCCTCCTTTGTTTTCCATAATATTTAATAGCGTGCCAACAATACGTGCGCCAGAGCATCCGAGAGGATGTCCAAGCGCAATTGCACCACCATTTAAATTCACTTTATTATCCATTTGATTAAGCAGCTTTAAATCTTTCAGCACAGGAATACTTTGCGCTGCGAAAGCTTCGTTTAGCTCAACATAATCAATATCATCAATTTTAAGACCAGCACGCTTTAACGCTTTCTGTGTCGCAGGTACAGGGCCATACCCCATGATCGCAGCATCACAGCCAGCAACTGCCATAGAACGAATCCGTGCACGTGGCTGTAAGCCTAACGCGCTTGCTTTTTCCGCAGACATCACAAGCATGGCAGAAGCACCATCAGACAGTGCAGATGAAGTACCAGCTGTAACAGAACCATTTTTAGGATCGAATACAGGCTTTAAGCTTGCAAGTGAATCAAGGTTTGTCTCTGGGCGAATCACTTCATCAATATCTGTCACGATTAATGCACCATCTGCATCATGACCTTCCATTGCAACCACTTCATTTTTCCATAGGCCTTCTTCTGTTGCACGCCATGCACGCTGATGAGAGCGAAGTGCAAACTCATCTTGCTGCGAACGTGAAACACCATGAATACGACCAAGCATTTCAGCTGTAAGGCCCATCATATTTGAAGCTTTAGCGACATAGCGTGACGCTGATGGGTTAAAGTCGAAGTTATAATCCATGGCAACATGGCCCATGTGCTCAACACCGCCAATCATAAAAGCATCACCATTATCGAGCATGATACTTTGAGCAGCTGTGTGCAGTGCTTGCATGGAAGAACCACAAAGGCGGTTCACCGTTTGACCTGCAACGGTTCTTGGTAAGTTTGCAAGTAAAGCTACGTTACGAGCAATATTAAAGCCCTGCTCTTTTGTTTGGTTTACACACCCCCAGATCACATCTTCAATAATCTCAGGATCAAGTAGTGGATTACGCTCAAGCAGCGCTGTTAAAAGACGAGCTGAAAGTGTTTCAGCACGAACATTACGAAATAATCCATTTTTTGAACGGCCCATTGGTGTGCGCACAGCATCTACAATTACGGCGTCTCTTGGTTGATAAGGCATGATAAATCTCCTTTTAATCAATTTTTATTAGAAAAATGTACGACCTTCTTCTGCCATTTTACGAAGACCTTCTGTTGGCTTATAAAGCTCACCAAGATCTGCATAGCGGTCACAGATTTCTACGAATGTAGCGACACCAACTGTGTCCACCCATTTCAGAGGGCCACCGTGGAATGGAGGGAAACCAAGACCATAAAGCATAGCCATGTCACCGTCCGTTGCACTTGAAATAATACCTTCTTCCAGACAGCGAATAATTTCAAGACACATTGGGATCATCATGCGATATACAATTTCATCTTTCTCAAGCTTAAGCTCGCCTGTAATAGCCGGCTTAATAATAGCTTCTACTGACTCGTCATATTTCTTTTGAAGCTTGCCTTTTCTGTCTTTTTCATAGACATAAAAGCCCTTCTTGTTTTTCTGACCATAGCGCTCAGCTTCGTAGACACATTTAATTGGGTCTTTGAAGTCATAAGACATACGCTCAGGGAAGCCATCAGCCATGACTTTTGCAGCATGAACACATGTATCAATACCGATTACATCTGTTAGATATGCTGGGCCCATTGGCCAACCCCATTTTTCCATTGCTGCATCAACGTCTCTAAAGTCAACGCCATCTTTAACCAGCATGCTAAATCCACCGAAATATGGGAAAAGCACACGGTTTACAAGGAAACCTGGGCAGTCGTTAACAACGATTGGTGTTTTGCCCATTTTTTTCGCAAGAGACACAACTGTTGCTACAGCTTCATCAGATGATTTTTCACCACGAATAACTTCAACCAATGGCATCATATGTACTGGGTTAAAGAAATGCATACCAACAAAGTTTTCTGGTTTTTTAAGGGCAGTTGCAAGGCTTGTAATTGAGATTGTTGATGTGTTGGAAGACAAAATAGTGCCTTCTTTTACATTGCTCTCAACTTCTGCAAGCACAGACTTTTTCACATTTTCTTTTTCAACAACCGCTTCAATAACCACGTCTACTTCTTTAAAGTCACCATAGTTAAGGGTTGGAGTAATTGCGGATAAGACTTTACCCATTGTCTCTGGGTCCATCTTTTTACGCTCAACACGTTTTTTCAAAATCGATACTGCTTCGTTCATACCAAGATCAAGCTGACTTGTCGCAATATCTTTCATGATAATCGGCACACCTTTATAGGCTGACTGGTATGCAATACCACCACCCATAATACCTGCACCTAACACTGCTGAACGCTCAACATTACGGGCTTTCTTCGTCCACTGGCTTACGTTTTTCTTAATCGCTTGATCTTTCAAGAACAGACCAACTAGGTTTTCTGCCACTTGTGTTTTTGCCATTTGCGCAAAGGCTTTACCTTCCACTTCAAGCGCTTTATCACGGTTCATTGTGGCGTGCTTCTGCATTGTGTTAACAGCAGTTACTGGTGCAGGATAATGGCGACCAGCTTGCTGCTTCACCATTGCCAGGCATGATTGGAAGGACATCATGTTTTCCATAGGAGGCAACGTCAGTGGCGATGTTTTTAGAGTACGACGAGATTGATAGTCAAGCTTACCTTCAATGGCAGCTGTGAGCATTTTAAGAGACACTTCGCGCAGCTTATCGTCTGCAGCAACAGCATCAACAACATGGTCTGCTAAGGCTTTTGCAGGCTTATGTTGACCACCTGCTGCAATCCATTCAACGGCATTATCAACACCGATCAGACGAGGCATACGAACACTGCCACCAAAGCCTGGGAAGATACCAAGCTTCACTTCAGGTAGACCGACCTGAGCACTTTCAGCCATGACACGGAAGTCACAAGCAAGACAAACTTCAAGACCGCCGCCAAGAGCTAAGCCATTAATGGCAACAAGCGTCGGCACTTTTAAATCTTCAAGGCGATTAAAAATACCATTAATTTTAAGAACCCAGCTGGCAATTTCGTCTTCAGGTTGAGAAAATGCACCTAGGAATTCAGTAATATCAGCACCAACGATAAAGGCTGCTTTGCCACTTGTGACAAGTACACCCTTCACTTCTTTGTTCTTTTCCAGAACATCTAGCGCCTCAGATAATTCTTTCAGCGTTTTTTGGTCAAACTTATTGACCGACTCATTTTGAGCATCAAATAAAAGCTCTGCTACGCCGTTCTCAATTAATTTGAGTTGCAACGATGAACCTTGGTATAACATGTCCTGGTCTCCATTTGTTCATTTTCGGGCAGTTCAATGCGATACTGACTGCAAAAGACTAATCCCTGTTCTTACATACTTTTTAAAGTATTTTAAATCCGCATGCTCAATTCATTACTGCTTAAGAATAACCTTGCGGCTTTATTCTTAATATTCAACCCTACTTTTAAAATAGACTATTGATATTGAATAAAAAGTCTAATTTTGAATTCGATTTATACAGACTAAAGCTATTCAAGATTAGACCTAAGCTTGAATTCAAGCCAGTGGCATTAGAAAAACTCTTACCGCCCCCTTGATTCTGTATAAAAAGAAGCCATATTTTGAGAGTACATTTAAGTATATCCATATGACTTCTTTAGAATAAAGAATCAGAGGCGACTTACCAGTATTCAACAAAAGGCTTCAAAACTTATATCAGCCAGTCAGATGAACAAAGTGTGTTTTTATTTGAGTGCCACTAAAGCACCAGACTTTCAGGGTTGAACGGAATGAATTGAACTTTATCTCAACGTTCGTATACACTGAGAAAGTTAAGAAAAGGATAATTTACTATGACAAATGCCACTACGCCTTACACAAGTTTTGATTTGATCAAAACTTCTACAATTGACTCACTTGGTGTTGAAGTTGCGGAATATAAGCACCGAAAAACAGGCGCTCGGCATATTCACCTTGCATCAGAAAAGAAAGAAAATGTGTTTCTTGTAGGCTTACCAACAATGCCTAAAGACTCCTCGGGAGTCGCTCATATTCTGGAACACACAGTTTTATGCGGCAGCGAAAAATACCCTGTACGCGACCCATTCTTTATGATGATGCGTCGATCTCTCAGTACATTTATGAATGCATTTACCTCAAGCGATTGGACCGCATACCCATTTGCAACAGAAAATAAAAAAGATTTCCAAAACCTTCTATCTGTCTATATTGATGCAGTCTTTTTCTCACGTTTAGATCCATTAGATTTTGCACAAGAAGGCCATCGCCTCGAATTCTCTGAAGGTGAAAACCCAGAATCACCGCTGGAAATTAAGGGTGTTGTTTATAACGAAATGAAAGGTGCTATGAGCTCACCTGTATCACAGTTATACCAGCGTCTTAAGCGTCACTTGTTCTCCACTACGACTTACCACTTTAACTCTGGCGGCGAACCAGACGTTATTCCAAGCTTATCTTACGATGCACTTATGGCATTTTATAAACAGCATTATCATCCAACAAACGCGCTCTTCTGCACATTTGGTGATATTCCAGCAGCTGAGCATCAAAAGAATTTTGAGGACCAGTGTTTAAACCGCTTTGAAGAAGGCATGCATGTCAGCGCTCCAGTTGAAGTTCGACGTTTTGCCCCTGCATCTATCGCAGAAGCTTATGCGGCATCTGATTCTGAAGATGAAAAGCAGTGTCATTTTGTGCTTGGTTGGCATATTGAAGAACCAAACGATATTGCAGACGAACTCGGCATGGACCTGCTCAACACGCAGCTGACCGGCAGCTCCGCTTCACCACTTCGAAAAGCAATTGAAACAGCAGGATTTGGCTCTCCATCACCACTCACTGGCTATATGGGTGTCGGCCGCGAATCGATGTTTGGCGCGGGCTTCCAAGGCTGTAGTGCAGATGATAAAGAAGCCATGCAAGCATTGATTTTGAAAACACTTGAGGATATTGCCGAGCAAGGCTTTGAACAAGATGATATTGATGCAGGCCTCTTCCAACTTGAATTGCACCAAAAGCAAATTACAGGTAGTCGTCAACCATATGGTCTTGAGCTTGCTCTTGACGCCATGAGCGCACATTTTTATAAGCGTCCTGTGACTGATGCTCTGGATATTGGCCCAGGCATAGAGCTTCTCAAAGAACGTTTAAAAGACCCTCAATATTTGCCAAATCTGCTTCGTAAAAACATTATTAATAATCAGCACCGAGTTGACCTACTACTCTACCCTGATGCAGAACTGACACAAAAACAAGAAGCCCATGAGAAAGCCACAATGGCAGCTTTAAAGGCCAAGCTTTCAGAAGACGAAAAGCAAGAGCTTGTGAAGCAAGCTAAAGCTTTAAGTGAGCGTCAAGCAGCGGAAGATGATCCAAATATTCTGCCGAAACTTGAGCTGACTGACATTCCTAAAGACATGACATTTGTGTCACCAAGCAAAAAATCAAATCCTGCGCTTAAAAATAAGCGCGCAGTCACTGCTTTTGATACAAAAACAAATGGTATCTCTTATCTGCAAGTGACAACAAAACTGCCAAAGTTATCGCAAGAAGAACTCCTTGATATCAACCTCATGCATAGCTTTTGGACTGAGGTTGGCGCTCAAGATAAAGACTATTTACATATGCAGCAGGCACAGTTTGGACAAACAGGCTATTTAACTGCTGGCATTAATGTACGCAGTGGTGCTGATGATACAAACGAGCTAAGTGCGTTCAGCATCATGCGAGCAAATACACTTGATGCACGTTTTGATCAAATGAATGAACTGCTTCACCAGCAATTTATGTCACCGCGTTTTGATGAAATTAGCCGTATTAAAGAGCTCTATCTTCTCAAGCGTCAACGCTTCTTACAAAGCATAACTCAGTCTGGTCATAGCTACGCCATGAATGCTGCCAATGCATGCTTCCACTCCTACGGTAGCTTAGAAATGTCCTTGTCTGGCCTTGAGTTTATTAAACGCCTTAATGCAGATAAAATCGATGATGATTCATTCTTTGAAGCAAAAGCGCAAGCCTACTCTAAGCTGCATCAAAAAATCATCACTCAACCACAGCACTTTTGCTTAGTTGGGGATGATGCAGAGCTTGATGCTTGGATTCAAAAGCTGGAATCTAAATGGAACGAACCGGTGAGCACAGATACTCGTCTAGCAACAGTCGATTTAAGCCAACAGCAACACCAAGCATGGCTCACATCTACTCAGATTAACTTCTGTGCCATGAGTATCCCTGCAGTTGACCGTCACCACCCTGATACAGCAGCGCTTAATTTACTTGCAACTATTATGAATAACGAATTCTTGCATACAGCACTCCGTGAAAAAGGTGGTGCCTATGGTGGTGGTGCACGTGCAAACAGTCATTGTAAAACGTTTGATTTCTATTCTTATAGAGACCCTCGACTTGGTCAAACGTTTAATGATTTTGAGCGAGCAATGGAATGGGTTTCAAATGCGAGCTTTAATAAGAAACAGCTCGAAGAAGCAACACTTTCGCTGATGAGCGATATTGATAAGCCAGGCTCACCTTCAGGTGAAGCATTTAATGAGTTTTATAACTTATTGCATGGCCGTTCATTAGAAGAGCGTATTCAGCATCGCCAAGCGATTCTTGATGTGACCCTTGAAGATTTAGAGCGTGTTTCACGTACTTACTTCAAAGACGTTCAAGGTATTAAAGCAGCTGTAACGAATAAATCTAAATATGAAACTGAAAAGCTAGAGGGCTTTGAAATTCATACAATTTAGGACATTTTGACATTTGTCGCGAGCGATACTAGTTCAAGGCAAAAAGCGCTGAAAAAGCGCAGTGTACATGCAGTACATGAGCATTTTGAAGCGCTTTTTAACGCAGAAATTGTGAGCGTAGTAAAATGTCAACATGTCCTAGTATGTTGACATAAAATAGAGCCTTAATTATTCAAAATAGGCTCTATGCTTTTTTAACATCAAGGTTATTCTTCCCAAAAAACTCATAACTGAGTAATATTGACTGTTGGGATCAATGAAGGTCTTATCACTACAATGGAGTAAAGTCATGAAAACAATTCATAAATACGAAGTGCCAATGCCACCAGCAACACTTAAGCTGGATCTTCCAGAAGGATCAAATATTCTTTCTCTAAGATATGTGCAAATGGACAAGGGATTGTTTATGTGGGCAGAAGTACCTGCAGGTCTTAAGGTTGCTAAAGAAACACGTGAATTTAGAGCATTTAAAACTGGTGATGGTATTCCTGAGCATGATGTTTACATTGCAACAGCAATTGATCAACATCAACCTGAGGTGTACCACCTTTATGAAGTGATTACGATTGCTGAGTAAAATAAACTGGAATTTAGCAGAGCGTGCATAGAAGGGAAAGTGTAAAAAAAAAGCACCTTCCCTAGTGCGTGGCTATTGGCATTCCTGAACGGTATAGCTTGTTAAAATAAGCTATACCCTCTTTAATTTTTACCCCTTAAATTGAAAAGCAGCTTCATCTTAGTTTAAAATTCATTAAGTCTTAAAATCTGTACTGGAACGATAGATCAGAATCATCTCTTTGAATGACAAACCCTGCTCTCGTACCTGGGTCAGTAAAGGCACCCTCGCCACTAAAAGCTCTAACACCGTCTTCAAACATAATTGCCCACAAAGCTTGAGTCGTATTCATGACTTTGGTTTTATCTTGTCCGTCAGCTGTGTTTGAAAAACTTAATGTACTGGTATCAGCTAAACTCGTTGTATCGCTGAAACCTGATAAACGGTCATCCGCTGTTGCTTCAAACCCTAACCCTACTAATAAACAACACGTGCATTGTGCAAACTTCTTCATTCGACCTACTACATCAAATTTATCGCTCATTCGCTCTGCCCTAAACTACCATTAACAACCAGGCCACATCCGCGCCACACCAAAGTTAAATTTGTCGGTAACATTCAGTTTAGTTCACTTTTTCAGTGTTTATTGTTCGTTTTTTTCTTACCAACTCTTTTAAGCTTATCAAAGAACTTTTAATCGTGAAGTCATAAAATGCAATTTATTACAATTTTGAATGTAAAAATACTTATTACGATAATTACGTCACACTTTAACAATTTATTCGTCAGAAAAACTTACATAAAAACAGACAAAACAGCTATTTATTGAAAAACATGCTGCAATAATCGAGCTGAAATGTACGTTTCTTTACGCAATCTTTTAATGACTCTTTCATATTCGTTTTCAGACAGATTCTCGTAAACAGCTTTCGAGTAGAGCTTAAAAACCTGACTTATTGCATTAAATTGTTTTGGTGTTAGTGCTGGTTGAATCCTTACTAAAAAAGCATTTAAGGTTTCAACAGGATCTCGGCTTAATTCACGCCGTTGCAGTAGCTTAAGCACACGTTGGAGATATTTATCTTCTTGGCTTACTCGACCCTTACGGCTCTGCCAAAGTGCAAAAACAGCGATTAAAACAAGGAAGACTGCGATACTAATCGTCATCACCATGACTAATTTAGTCAAACTATAGTCATTAAATAAGTTTTCAAAAAATTGACGCTGGCTTTGTTGGTTAAAATTAACAACATATTTATTCCAGCGATGATTTGTATAATCAATCAAGAATCGTACCTGGTTCATCCAGGGTGTTTTACGCATAATTGAGCTTTGCAGGCCTGGCACTTCACTCGAAGATGACTGACGCAGCATCTCTTCTACACCAACCAAAAGCCGCCAAGGTGCAACCATTGCTGTCGGATCAAGGCGAACCCAACCTTGACCTTCTAACCAGGCTTCAACCCATGCATGGGCATCATATTGATTCACAACAATATGACCGCCCATAGGATTTATTTCACCGCCGTGATAACCGATAACAACTCGGCTTGGAATATCGACACTTCTTAATAAAAAAGTCAAAGCCGAAGCATAATGAGCACAAAACCCTTTTCGACGTTCAAATAAAAACTCATCAATCATATCTTTATCGTAACGTCCTGGTTTCAGGGTATAAAAGTATGGTTCTGAATTAAATTTATTCATCAACCTGTCGATGAACGCCACTTTATCTTTATTCACTTCGTTAAAAAGAGAGACGGCAAAATTACGACTTTTTACATTAAAACCATCTGGCAACTGAGTATTTTGCTTCCGTGACCATTTCGATAATTCAAGATTTAATACTGAGCTAGTTGAAGAGATTGCCTCATAACTCATCATGCTCGTAACCATTTTATTTTGATACGTTGTAAAGTCAGGCATAAAAGATGATTTTGTATTTACACTATTTGGTCTATCCAATGTAGGCAACCAAGGCTGTTGCGTAGGCTCTAAGTGAAGTGTATATTCGTAGGTATTTTGACCGGGCTGAATGTTTTCCCGAACAGCATTTTGAACATTCTCTTGATTAAAATAAGCTTGTGCTTGCAGGCTTGAAAAAAGAGACTGCCAATTAACACCATCAAACTGAGACAGAGTTAGAACCCGCCAGTATAAGTCCTTTTGTTCTGGTGGTTTGCCATTAAATTCGACCCTAAATGCAATGCCTTCTGCTGCACCAAGCTCAGCAACATCTGCTGGCGACATTGATTCGTCAATACCGACACTTGGTCCTTCTTTTTTGATTTCCAAAACCCAAAAAGGAGGAAATCGGGGGAAAAATAAAAATAAACATATTGTGATAGGTAAGGCTTGCAAACACAACAAGATACCTTTTTTAAATGTCCCCCCTTTTTCAAGGTGATGTTCCGTTCTATTGACACTATGTAAAGCAACGGTGGTTAATACAATTGCCGCAATAAAATACGGCAACATATACACATCCTCATGGAAAAGAAAAGATGATGCTACAACAAAATAAGATAAAATAAGGATGACATACACATCCTTTAACTTAAACATTTCAAGCAATTTAAGATAATAAGTCACAACCAACAGGGATACAGCCGGTTGTATACTGAGCAAACGAGGGAAATGCACCATTAACCCAAAGACAGCTGTAACAACCAATGCATATCGTGCAATCTTAGGCGGGTAACTCCAACGGCCTAAAAAAACCATCCAACGCCAAAAAATACAAAAAAAACAAAGCCCAATAACCCAAAGTGGTAAAAAAGGCACTAAGGGCAATGTGCAAAGAACCTGGGATAATGTTATCCATATAAAACTAATACGGGGAGATTTATAACCTGCTGGAGTTGATGTCATTGCACACCTCCAAAGAGCGCAATATCATCAGCAGGAAGCCCATGCAATGCTAATGCTTGCAAACACTGCTTTTTGTGTTGTGCCCCTCTACTTGGCTGGACTTGAATAATACCCAAATCCAAACCAAACTCAGTACGACTTTCCGATAGTTTCAGTACCCAATAAGCAAGAATAGAAAGCTGCTGTTCCAGTGTGCCTGGCACACGATTAATACTGATCCAGCAACTTTCTGAAACCGGCTGTTCAAAAGATTTTGTAGCCAAAGGTAAACCTCGAGCCAAGACTTTCCAATAAACTCTTGAGAGCGGATCACCCTCTTGATAATTATTTAAACCAGAAAAATCATCTACACCAGAAATTGACTGCGATTGCTCACGATCATCAACACCATTATCAGATTTAGGCTGCTCACCTTCTAAAATAGCTGGATAAACCAATGCTGCTAACTCAAGATCAATCCAGCTCCAAGCACGCATAATGCCCAAAGGGTATTTCGTTTGAACAAGCAATCGTCCTGGCTTTTGAACACCTCTTCGCCGTGCGGGTATAAATAAATTCACTTTATTTGACTGATGAGGGTCAACACAACAGCGCACTTCAGCAGCACCCTGTAATTGCAATAGAATGCCCTCATGTGCATCCTTTCGCTCTGTATTAATAATAACGGTGTATCTGACAAAGTCACCTACAAAACTTGGCTCTGACTTTTCTGAGGTAAATATTAAACCTTGTAAATTTCGGTAAGTATGTAAAATTGCAACAAGCATAAGACTTGTTAAAAAAAAAGCCATAGTAAGGATTAAGCTATTAACGTAATTTATACCGCCAATAAAAAGGGCCAACACAGACACTATAAAAATAATACCTTCTTTACTCGGTAAGATAAAAATAGAGCGTTGATCCAACTTAACTCTTTGTTGTGCAGGTATTCGTCGCTTCACCCAATGAGACCATTGCTTTCGAGCAGCTTTTTTTGCATATTTGAGCATAGGTTCATTGTTCCTGAGAGTCGAGATCAAATTCGAGAACTGGGATTAAGAATGGTTAAGCACATCCACTTGGTTAAAAAGTTGATTGACCAGAGATGCCCCTTCATGACCAGAGTGATTGGCACTCCCCTGCAAGCGATGCTCTAACACATGACGCATGACTGCTTGCACATCTTCCGGTACAACGTGATTGCGCCCATGAAGAAAAGCCCAAGCTTGACTAGCACGTACCAATGCAAGAGTGCCTCTCGGTGATACGCCAACATGAAACGGGCCACCAGAACGTGTTAAACCTACAAGCCGCTGAATATAATCAACAACAGAATTGGACAGATGTACCTGTTGAACCAGCAGCTGACACTTCAACAAAGTTGGGCCATCCATTGCTTGCTCAACATGATCAATCATAATTCGTCGGTCTTGACCAAGAATAAGCATCCGTTCAACTTCAGCAGACGGATAACCCAAGCTTATTTTCATTAAAAATCGGTCAAGCTGACTTTCTGGTAATGGAAATGTACCCATTTGAGTCACTGGGTTTTGTGTAGCAATGACAAAGAACGGTTTGGGTAAAGGGTGAGTTTCACCATCAATACTCACCTGTTTTTCTTCCATGGCTTCAAGCAATGCACCCTGCGCTTTTGGTGTCGCTCTATTTATTTCATCAGCTAAAACAACCTGTGCAAAAACAGGGCCTTTTCTAAAGTCAAATTTGTTTTTACTTTGATCAAATACAGTTACCCCCAAGATATCGCCCGGTAGCAAATCACTCGTAAATTGAATACGGTTATAATTCATACCTAGGGCTTTAGCGATAACATGGGATAAGGTTGTCTTACCCATTCCAGGCAGGTCTTCGAGCAGCACATGCCCTTTGGCAAACAAACTTGCTACCAGCAATTTGACTTGGTGCTCTTTACCAAGCACGACTCCATTAATAACATTAAGGAGTTTCTCTATTTGCTGATCCATCCATCCACCTTACATTTTTACAACTGAGGAATTTTTCGCTCTATTACTTTCATTGCTTTACAAGTTCGGTGTAAAGCATCCATGCAAATATCGTATGCTAATTTAGCCTCAAAGCCTTGCTGGAGTGCAGTTTCATAGCCAGATAAAGCATCACTAAGTTCAGTCGCACCAACACTAAGTGCAGTCCCCCTGATTGATTCTAAAAACTGGCTTGATTCAGAGCTCACACTTTTATCCAGTAAAATCTTTAATTGCGAATCTAAATTTTCAACACGTTTTAGAAATGCATTTATTAATTTTAGATATAAATCACTTTTATTGTTAATACGGTCTAAAGCGCCTTGAATGTCTATATTAACGTTATCGAAGAAAATATTTTCCAGACCATTTTGTGCGACAATTCGCTGCTCATTATTTTGCTTATGAAGCATAAAGGTGACTGTTGAATAAAAATCTTCTGCATTAATTGGTTTTGACAAACAACTTGTCATACCATACTCAAGACATGTCACAAGTACACTATCAATTGCATCCGATGTTAAACCGACAACATGTGTTTTTCGTGCATAGCGAATATTTTTAATAGCTTTAGTAGTGTCATAGCCATTCATATCTGGCATATGAATATCCATAAAAATCAAATCGAAAAGACGTATTTGACACACATCAATCGCAGCTTTTCCTGAATCGACCAAAGTAATGCAACATCCCGTTGACTTAAGAAGCTCATGCATATATTGGCGATTACTTAACACATCATCCACGATTAAAATTTGACGCCCAATAAGGTTTGGTACTTGTAGATCAGGCAAAATTTCCTTATAAGGGCTCGCATTTGGATCTTGAGCATCTGGATACCCTTGATATAAGTAACTCATAAGATCAACTGGAAATATTGGCATATAGAGGGTGCGGCCATACACTTGTTCATCATGTACTTTTGACTCTTTACCGACCCCCACAAGGTAAATACAAGATGTCAGTAATACTCTATTTTTATCAAAAAGAGGAATAAGGCCATTTTGATCATGATCACTAAGAAAACCGTCAATGAAAACCAGTGGGCCTTCATGTTCATGTAATAAGTTCTGATTATGTTGCTGCCACCAATGTAAAAATGATTCAGACACACTGTCAAAGACTTCATATTGAGCATTTGCATGCTGAAGACAATACTCAACCCATTCTAAATAGCGGCTATCATTTGCAATAATCGCAATTGGACGACTGACATCTTGTCTAGCATGAATTGTATTGCCATCGAGTTCTATTGGCACGGTAAAACCAAAGGTACTACCTTCGCCATGGACGGACTCCAACTCAACTTGCCCCCCAAAACTTTGAATAAGTTGACGGGTTATCGTTAAACCAAGCCCTGTACCACCGTATTTACGGGTAATCGAATTATCTGCTTGTGTAAATGGCTCAAACACTTTTTCAACTTGCTCAGGGGTCATCCCTATGCCAGTATCTTGAACTTCAAAACGTATTAATTGAATAGTATCACCAGGCTTCTGAAGCACTGATTCATAAGCCTCATGCTCTACAGGGAAAACTTTCAGACAGATTGATCCCTCATCAGTAAACTGGAATGCATTACCAAGTAAGTTCGTAATAATCTGACGTAGGCGCGTTGTATCAATAACAACTTTTTCAGGCAAGCTCGGATCGATATGAGCAAAAAAGCGTAGATTTGGTTTTTTCTTCACATCGCCAAGACTTTGCACGATATGCTTCATTTCTTCAATAAATTCAACAGGACGTGGCTCAAGGGCCAAACCACCAGACTCAATTTTTGACATATCAAGGATGTCATTAATAATGCCGAGCAGATGATTAGAAGCATCAATAATTCGCTTCAGTACTTCCATTTGAGCATGGTTCAAATCACCCCGCTGCAGAATTTTGGAAAAACCTAGGATTGCATTCATAGGCGTACGTAATTCATGACTCATAATCGCAAGGAAACGGCTTTTAGCTTCTGTGGAGGCTTCTGCTTTGACTTTTTCTTGCTCTAAAATAACGGTCTGTGCAGCTAACTGTTGACGAATTTGATCGTTTTGGTGAAGCTGTAATCGAAGCTTTGCCTGACTTTTTGCAACCAAAGCGGCACTTTTACGGAATTCACGCATATCACGTATAGTAAGAACATAAGCCGTTACTTGCGAATCTTTTTGTGAAAGTCTATCGATGCGAGCAATATTAATATCAACATCCATATCACCTGCAGCACCCAGCCCCCCTTCATGATGCATTTGCTCGCTTTTTGCTTTTAAATGGTTTAAACGCAACTTGTCAAAAACTGTGCCTTCTTTCTGCTGAATATACTCAAGCAAGCCAGGCACAAGACTATTAATATTGACTCGACCAGCTAATTGATCACCAAATAAATGATCAGCTTGTGCATTCCACTCCATAATTCGTCCATCTGGACGACAGCCAACGACTGCATCAGCCACAGAGTTAAGGGTTTTAGATAATAAAGAACGCGAATAAGATAAGGTTTTCTGGTTTCGATTCAGCGTGGCAACCATACGAATGCCAAGGGCGACGAAAACTATAAAACATAAAGTAAGAATTGTAATAACAAACTTACCTAGATTATACAGTTTGCGAATATCTGTCGCTTCAGAATTAAAACGCTCTAAAGCAATACGTTGTACAACTTGATCAGCATCACCAATAAAGCCGTTTGCTTCTCTATAAAGCTCATCAGCAATAGCCATTCGTTCAACAGCTAAATCAAACTGACTTGCCTGCAAATAGGTAAAGACAAATTCGGCTTCTGACATCATGGCATAAAGACTGGCATTTACATCATCAAGAAACATGAGAATCTGAGCACTTGTAACCTCTTGTCGACCCTCAAGTTGTTCATTTAATTGATCCAACACCTCAAGAAATGCAAGATACTCACTGCGCATCTCTTCTCGTTCTTCATTAATTCGATGACTCACAAACACATCATTAATTGGCGCATTAATACGACCAGAAATAACACTGAGTCGAGTTAATTTTTGGCGGGTACTTTCCCAACTAAAGCCTTCATTAATTGCATTTTGGAATAGATTTTGAATAGAAGCATTGAGATATATAGCGCCATAGAGCGCCATCAAGCTAAAACAGCCCAAAACAATAATAAGGATAAAGAAGCGCTTGCGATCCTCTAAGCCAGCAACCACCTCTTCGCCCTGAATATCTAATGTATTCTGGAGTTTTTCTTGTCCTTTGCCTTTATCTGAAAACACAGTCGTCCTTTAAAATACTTCTTATGATTGAGCGTAAAAAGCGAATGACCAGCCTAGTCATGCATCTCAATATAAATTTTCAGGCTCCCTTTATAAGCTTAAAAGAAAATTATTGAATTGCATCTTTAAAGACTATTTATTCAAACTACTCTAGCTAATACAAACAAATAAAAGTTGACTCTATATCACCGAATGGGTTTATCTGCTCAATCGAGCGATCCAATACACTATTTCGAACGATACTTATTTCACTTGTGTCGTTGCCTAAAATTCACACTCAGCTCGTTACACTGGCAAACAGGCCTTTGCATTAAAACGATAAGGTATTGAAGAGAGAATAATCAGAATGAAAAAAAAACAGCCAAACTGGCGCTCTATCGATGACTTTCACATCCTTAAAAATGGTAATGACTTTTTCCCAAAACTCCTCGATGCATGCAAATCAGCCCAAGAAAGCATTCATATTTCACTCTATTGGTTTGAATCTGGCCATGTTGCGAATGATTTTATTGAAGCCTTTATTGAAGCAAGGCGTCGAAATGTCACGATAACACTTCTCTTAGATCAAGTTGGCTCTCTTGATCTCTCCAAGCATGATCGAGCTCGATTAATTGATGCAGGGGTCATACTCGGTTGGTACAATCCTGTCAAATTTGAACGCTTACACCTCATTTTCCAACGAGATCATTCCAAACTCTTTATTATTGATCGAGACATTTTATTTATTGGCGGTACAGGCATTGCAGATATATTCTCACCAAAAAACCACAGCCATTCATGGCGTGAGAATATGTTTCAGGTACAAGGCAATATAGTTGCAGATGCCCTCAACTCGCTTAAACGTAAATGGGCATCAAGTGATGCTGAGCTTGAACGTCCCACAAAACGTCATCAATTTAGATTTTGGCTTAACTCATTATTTGCACCACTTAAACACCATACAAATGTGCCCGCTCATGGTAATGCCACTTTGAATAATGGTTTGTGGCTTGAATCTCGAGGGTCATCTCAACGAAATATATTAAACGAAGTCATCTATCGAATTAAGCACAGTCAACAACGAATTATTTTTGCAACAGCTTATTTCGCCCCCTCACCCAGATTAAGATATGCACTGAAGAAAGCAGTACAGCGAGGCGTGGATGTCACTTTACTCGTGCCAGGCAAAGAAAGTGACCATCCCATTTTTCAACGGGCTGGCCAATATTACTACCAAGGATTACTTAAGAAAGGCGTTAAGATATTTGAATTTCAAAAAAGCTTTATGCATACAAAACTTGTTGTTTGTGACGATTTTATTTGCCTAGGTTCGAGCAATTTAGATATATACACGCAACGCTGGAGCTTAGAAGCCAATATAGCAATTTTGGACTCAGCTAAAGCTGCAGAAGTTACAGCAATGCTACAAGATGATATTTCGAGCAGCAAAGCCATAGAAAAAAACAGATGGGATCACAGGGGCATGGGTATACGATTTTTAAATTACCTTGCTTATTCAATAAGCCGGTGGGGCAATAACTGGGCACGCCAGCTATTGCTTTTTAATCGCTATTACAAAGCAAGAAAACAAGGTTGAGCCTCTTTTACCGTTACTGCTGCGACTTAAAGAGACGTCTGTAATGATGTAACAATGGCTCTGTATAACCGTTTGGTTGCTCCCGCCCTTTAAAGACTAAATCACATGAGGCCTGAAACGGAATAGACTTTTCAAAATCTGGTGCCATGGGCTGATAATGTACGTCCCCAGCATTTTGGCGATCAACCACAACAGCCATACGCTTCATGATGTCCATCACATCATCTTGTGTACAAACACGGTGGTGAAGCCAATTTGCAATATGCTGCGCCGAAATACGAAGCGTTGCCCTATCTTCCATTAAACCAATATCATTAATATCTGGCACCTTAGAGCAGCCAATCCCAAATTGAATCCAACGTGTCACATAACCAAGAATACCCTGAGCATTATTCTCAATTTCTTGACGAATCTCAGGCGTACTCCAACTATGATCAAGAGCTAAAGGCACTTGCAAAAGCGTTTTCAATTCTTGAGATTGACGAGATTGTAATGACTCTTGCACATCTGATACATTCACTTGATGATAGTGCAGCGCATGCAATACTGCAGCTGTTGGAGATGGCACCCAAGCACAGTTTGCACCAGATTTTGGATGCTCTGCTTTAGTTGCAAGCATGTCAGCCATGAGGTCAGGCTTCGCCCACATACCTTTACCAATTTGTGCACGGCCTTTTAAGCCAGCAGCCAAACCTTGGTCAACATTCCATTGCTCATAAGCCTGAATCCACGGCTGGGCTTTCATCTCATTTTTACGAACCATAGGCCCTGCTTCCATGCTCGTGTGTATCTCATCACCGGTACGATCAAGGAACCCTGTATTAATGAAAATAAGACGGTCTTGGGCTTTGGCAATGCAAGCACCTAAATTTAAAGTGGTTCGACGCTCTTCATCCATAATGCCAATTTTCAGCGTGGCATGAGGCAGACCGAGTGTCTCTTCTACAGCAGCAAAAAGATCGACTGTAAATTCTACTTCTTCTGGCCCATGCATTTTTGGTTTCACGATATAAACTGAGCCAGTCTTAGAGTTTTGATAACGTCCTAGATTTTTCACATCATGCACAGCAGCAAATGACGTCATAAATGCATCTAAAATACCTTCTGGAATTGGCTGACCATCGAGCATGACCGCATCAGTTGTCATTAAGTGACCAACATTTCGCACAAGCATTAAACTTCGACCAGAGAGCTTTAATGTGTCGCCATTGACATCAACATAGTACCGATCTGAGGCTAATTGACGCTCTATAATCTTTCCTGACTTTTCAAACCTATCAGATAAATTCCCTTGCATTAATCCGAGCCATTGTCGATATACTTCGACCTTATCATCCGCATCGACAGCAGCAACTGAGTCCTCGCAATCTTGAATTGTGGTCAGCGCTGCTTCCATAACAACATCTTTGAGACCAGCTGGATGATGCTGCCCAATCGGGCTTTGCGGATCAATATGCAGTTCAAGGTGCAACCCATGGTGCCGACAAAGAATAACCTGCTCTTGGTGGTGTCCAACAAATGCATTTTTATCTGCAAATGCAGTTGTACTACCATCAGCAAGCTTAATGATAAGTTTCACACCTTGGGTTTCATCAATACTGTAAGCAACAACATCTTCATGCTTACCGCTTTTCAAAGGCAATATTTCATTTAATTGCGCTGCAACATATTCAACAACTTTCTGCCCACGAATAGGATTGTAACTTGAACCCTTTTCAGCCCCATGTAATTCAGAAATTACATCACTGCCATAGAGAGCATCATAGAGACTACCCCAACGAGCATTGGCGGCATTAAGGGCATAGCGAGCATTAAGTACAGGCACAACAAGCTGAGGCCCTGCGACTAGGGCAATCTCTGCATCAACATTTTCAGTCACAACCGTAGCTGTTGTTTCAGGCTCAAGGTAGCCTATTTCTTTTAAAAAGTGTTCCAGAGCATCGACATCAGCAAGGTCTTCGCCTGCATCACGACGCTTTGCATAATAACTGTCAATTAAACGCTGTAGTTCATCACGACGTTGTAATAATGCTCTATTACGTGGCGCAAGTTCTTGCAATGCTGTAGCAAGCCCCTTCCAAAACTGATCTGGCTCAATGCCTGTCCCTGGCGCTATATCAAGCGCTATTAACTCTGCTAATGATTTGGCTACATCTAAGCCATGTATGTGTAAGCGCTGTGTCATTCCATGTCCTCGCCTTAATGATTCAATATCAATAATTAAACCTATTGTAATCATTAATTCTTTTTTATGCTGGGGTAAAAATAGAAAATCAAATATAAAATAGAAGGAATGGGTATTTTTTAATCTACCAAGAGATATGAGACAAGACTTCAAATAATTAAAAGCAATGAATTTAGGGACGTAGCCTAATCTTGGGCACCCATAATTTTACGAATAAAAGGAATAGTAAGCTTACGCTGCTCTCGTAGGGAGATAGTATCAAGCTGTTCTAATAAGTGAAGTAAGTCATGCGCTGATCTACTGTAGTGTTTGACAATGTAGTCTGCAGAAGCATTTGGTAACAACATACCTTTACGCCTTGCCGCCCAAATTAAAAATGCATGACTATCAAGCTGATCAAAGCCAAAGACTTGGTAGGAAAGCCCCCACTGAAAACGAGAAATTAAATCAGGAATCGTATTTTTATAACTATGAGCAGGCTTAGAGCTTGTCATAACCAAGCCTTTGCTCATTTCTTTCATTTGGTTGAATAATCGGAATACAGCAACTTGGAAGTCATAGCAACTGTCATTATCCAGAGAGTCAAGATTATCTAAACAGACCAAATCAAGTGCTTCCAAGCCATCTAGCACTGCTGTAGACAGCATATCGATTTCTGCAAAATCAACATAAGCCGCTCGATAACCATAACGATCAGCAAACTTGCATAAAGCTTCTAACAAGTGTGTTTTACCACTTGCAGGATTACCCCAAACAAACAGGGCCGTCCCTGCCTGCAAAGAAGCATCACTTTCACCCTGCCCGATACGCTTTAACTGATGTAAGAGTTCAGCGTTTCGCGGATGTGTCCAGAAGTCTTCAAAACTACGACCTGGATTGAAACACAATGGCAAACTCAATTGTTGCAAGTTATTCTCACTTCATGACTATCTTGCTAGGGCATTTCCCTAGATAAGTTAGTGTATTAGGCTTTGTGCAAGATTAAAAGCACGACCTACTTTCCTGAATACCGGTAAGCTTTAAAAGTCCAACGGCTCCAAGTATCAACATAATGCAGCCCACTTAAAACAGTCACTGCAAGAACGCCTACTATAACAGAAAAAGGGATTGCTACAGCAGGAAAAACCACACACCAGATTAAAAGACCAAACTGGAAAAGCGTTGAAAGTTTACCAAAAATATTGGCTTTACCCTCGATCTGACGTTTCACTTTATAAACAGCAAAAGCCCCAGCAATGATAACTAAGTCTCTTACCAGCAACATGATAGCAAGCCACATTGGTAAAATACCTCGAAACGCCAAGGTCATAAAAGTTGAATTTAAGATGACCTTATCTGCAAGAGGATCAAGCCAAGCACCAACAGCTGATTGCAGTGAATAACGCCTTGCAATAAAACCATCTGCCCAATCAGAAATAGCACCAACTAAAAGTGTCCAAACAGCCAAAACAGTTTCTTCATAGAGAATTGATAATACTAATGGAATAGCCAAACACAGCCGAAAACCACTTAGTATATTTGGAAGATTCCTCCATAGTGAAGAAAACACCATATTGACCCCATTCTATAAACTGTTTTAGCCATTAACGGCCTACCCAGCGGTATTTTACCATAGAAAACGATTCTTGTTCAGATGGTTCCATAGCGGTTACAGTGGCGTCAATGCTTGACGATTCACCGGCTTTTTCTTCGGTTGATTCAAGATCTTGTGTATTAATTGGCTGTTGCTGACCAACTGGCTTGAGCATGGATTGATAGGAAGTTGTCTCTTGATTTGGTATTTGTCTCAATCGTGGTTGCATTCTCAAACTTGAGACCAGCTGCGGCTCACCACCTTGAACATCAACCATAAAAACAAGCCGATGAGGCAAGGCTTCTTTTAAAGAGACTCGGTTAACTGGCAAGAGTTTATCTAAAATGTCTGTGATATCTGCAAAATCCCTTAGAGACTCCACTGCATCAATCTCAACAATCACAGTCTCTTGAACATCATGACCAACTTCAATCGCATAAGTCTGCCCTAATTCCGTTGCAACAGTATCTATGAGACTTGAAACATTAGCGGTATAACTCGACTGCTCACCATCAAACCAATGGGCACGGCCTTCATGCTGAACCCCCCATTGACCATACCAGTCTCCGGATGGCGAAATTGACACTTTACCAATAACAACAAACTGCGCATCATAACGTCGACTTGCATTAACGGCAGTGTTCATATCAAGACTCCATACATCAGTAATACTGAGAGTCTTTTGATCTTGTTCATCTATTGACGGCCATACGAGACTTAAGCCCCGTGCCTTAGCCTCTTCTTCTAAAATATGCCGAAACCCTGAGGTTTGTGAGTCTTGCGCAGAAATAATTCTGCGACCTTGACCATTATCAATGCCAATCCACATCACAAGTGGCGGACGGTCTTTAGACCAAAGCGGTAGTTTATTTTTTGAAAAAAGCGCCTCAATATCGGAGCCATTAAACTCAAGCCGAACTTTTTGATCGCCCTCTTCATCTTTGATGTAGGAATAGGTTTGCAAATAAGGCTTAGGATTCTGCAAAGCACTATTGAGCTCTGGCCTTAGAACAATGGACTTATCCCCTGCCAACTTCACTAGAATTTCTGCAAATCCACTTTTAATTGCCCTTTCACGGGTTGATTTAGACTGATCAACGACGTCTTGTTGGCTCTGGTAGAATCCTTGTGCCACTTCAGCATAAGCCTGTTGCGCGAAGCCATTAGCTAGAACAAGTGCGGTCACAAGTGTTTTAACACCAGAAAAACTGCGTGGGTTTAAAAGCCTCATAATTTCTTCCTTTCTTATTTATGAGGCAACGTCCCTAAATTTACTTAGGACACTGCCTAGCAATAATTAAAGCAAGAAATTTAATTTTTGGCCATTAAAAACAAAAAAGGCATCTTAACTAAGATGCCTTTAATGGGAATAAAGCTCTTTTGCAAGAGATTTATTCAGATTCAACAAATCAAACTACGGGCTGATGTGACCACCACCAAAGTTAAATTTGTTTTTAATTGCCATTTCTGCCTCGCGACGACGACGGTCTTCTTCAGACTCAGCTGGTACAGAAGCTGCTGGCTGACCACCACCTAGAGATGCTTGCTGCTGTGGAGCAGATGCACTTGGCGCTGGTGCAGAGTTTTCAATCGCATCAACAGCCTTCACAAGCGTTAGTGCAGTATCGATAAAGTTCTCCAAAATATTTCGGAAGTCTGTAGCTTGAACTTCAGCGACTCGGTCAGAGTATGAAAACATCACTTCGTCGTTCATTGGATCAAGAGAGATACAACCACCACGAGTTTCTTGCTGAAGGTAGTTCAATTGAAGCAGCTTCTTCATAAGAGCATTTTCATTTTTGGACTGACCTAGCGAAGTAAGCTTTGTGTAGACAAAGAAAGAAGGAATCGTTTCTGGTACTTCGATGACAATCGTCAGATCTTCATATGTAAAAGCACTAATACCCTGGTCATTCAATCGAATGTTCTTACCTACAGATGCACCAATTTCAGCCAGATAGCTATCTATGATTTTGCGATTCTCTTCACTCATAGTGATTTTATCTCCTCAAATATACTTTCTTCATGAGTTGCTCATACGATGTGCCTGCTGAAAAGTGACACCTATCGACCTATCAAACAGCCCTGAACACCGCCACTATATCAGCTATGACAAGCTCAGTCATTAGCATTTTTGTTAACAGCTACGTGTATTTACAAAAACATGGCCAATCTAGTCTTAACAGCCAAACAAATGTGCAACATCTTTAGAGTGCATATGAGTCTGATTGGGGCATTTTTCAAGTATTGATCAAAAAACAAACTCTTAGGATTTCTATTGTATATGAATATAAATAATTTACATAATAGCGAGTAAAAATTTAGTGTAAAAATTGGGCAGCCCTATACTATCGGCAAAACTGAAGGTGGACTCTATTTTATAATTTTGATGCAAATACTTTAGACTAATAAGCTTCAAAGTAAATGAGTTTTTTGCCAAAACTCAACTTAAACGCTAGCACCGCCCCTTTCATATGCACCATTATGGTGCTTGTTTTTAATTCGTTACACAATGTAAGTGCATTCAGCAAACACAACTTAACTCAATTTAAAGAAAAACTGGCTCATCGTCAGTTTTTCTATTCCATTTGCTGTAATACCTTTCGTATAATTTCATCGCTACGGCTTAAAAAATATTAAAAAAGAAAAATGAAATGTTTTAGCTCACCATGGAAGCAGGTTTTAGTATGGCATCATCAATCTCAGACATCTCTATACTTAGCGACAGATCATCAATGTATAATTTTGATGAGAAACCAAACAAACTATCTAAACTACAACCAACGAGACCAATGCAGGCATACCCTGCTGTAAAGTTTGACTGTAAACTTCCAATGTCCAAGCCAATTGGGCCTTCGGGAACAACGATGAGAAAAAACTTAATAATTTCTCGAATCGCGGCTATCACAACTCTCGCCGTAGGCGTGGCAATGGCTTCTGCAGGACTAGCATTAGGTGTACTCCCACTTACAGCAGTAGGCTTTGCACTTGTAGCAGCACCTTTTGCACTTTGGTATGCAATCCCTCATGTACCACACAAATACACTTAAAACATTTTAATGTTTTGGGCAGATCATTTGATCAGCACTATAACGTGCCAATCGCTGCCCCTTATGCCTTAAACGCTCTAACTCGTTACGTTCAGAGTGAGTTAGAGCTTTACGTCCCTGCTCCTTTAATCCTGATTGACATAACAAGACAGCGCTCTGTGCCAATTCAGATGCCTCCTCATACTCCCCCTGCATAATAAGACATAGAGATGCATTGAGAGGAATTCTTGGTTCTTTAAAATCGAGTTCTTGCGCATACATATAATAGTCATATGCTTCTGTATAAAGCTCTAACTCTTGAAGACAGGCAGCATAACCAATTAAAGCGCTTACAGAAGTAGGGTCTAATAAAAGAAGAACACGATAAAGCGCTCTAGCTTCAAAAAATTCACCTTGCGCCAAACAATCAGCCGCAACTGCCGTGAGACGCTCAAGTGAAGCTTGATCGACGGACTGCTGATCCGCCAAGGTTTTCCCTTGCAAAATAGCATGAAAAACTGTCTCTAGATCTTGCCCAAACTCAAAACAAAGCTCGGCTTTCATTAAATGAAGAGCGCCAAGGTCAATTTGAAACGGCCCTTTTTCTAACTTTGCAATTAAATTTGGTGCGGCAAATGCGGGCCATAAAACATCAAGATAATCATCAGCAGATACAGCTAGTTCTGATGTTGCTAAAAAAACATCTTGAGGCAATAAATTATCAAGCGTTGATAGCGTATAATTAAAACCATGCATACATATGACCTCTTAGATGCTTCGTAAAAAGTTCTTCAAACATCCTACAGATCTACTTCGATTCCAGAATATAACTTTCTGTATAAAGTCGTTTAAGCAAAATGAACACACCCTTCCGGCAAACAGATAAAAAGACAAACTCATGACAGGATGGCTGATTGAGACATTTTGTACATTAAAAATCAAGTATATACAGAGGCAAAACCACCTCATGAAAAACAAAAAGCCAGTAACAATGTAGCTTAAGAGGTAGCAGTATCATTACAAAGTTACCAACCAATATAACTTTTTACATAAAGAACCTGCGACATGAAAAGAATATGATAGAGTCAGAACAATTAGCTATAGTGCTCAACTGCAATTCTAGGGCACTCCGCAGTACTTTAAGTAGGTATTAGCCTGCTTTACACAGAGAAGATTTTGAGACGATATGCATTTAGAGACATCAGGAGTCATGAGAACTCCAAGTATTACAGGTCAATATAATAATTCAATCGCCTTTGCCAGACTTCAAAGCGCCATCGAAATGGATCGCCCTTGCATCATCGTAAGCCCTCCAGGCTTTGGACAACAACAAATTATTCACCAAGTTGCACAAGCATTAGGCCGCTCTTGCTGCAAAGTTAAATTTAAAGATCAAGCCTTGGTTGATCCTAGTGCTATACGCGAAGCTATAGCCACAGCACAAAACCTGAGTGCTAAAGAAGCAAAGAAACCAGGCCAACATAAAGCAATTCTTATTATTGAGCATGACTTCAATCCCCAAAGCTTAGATACATTGCAAGAACTTGAGCAAAGTTATGCTGATGCAATTGGCCTCAACAGACTTCATGCCGTATTGCCAATTTTATGCACACCTCTTTCTCATCAAGCATTCGATACACCAAAACTCGAATCAAATGCACACTCAAGCCCTGAGTGGCTTGTAGTTCAAGCCCATGAGCTCTATGTTCAAATTCCACTCGGAACACAGCAACTTCTAAATTCTGCACCACCACATTTACACCAAAGCCTACTCGGAATAACACGACTTGCAGAATCATGGCCAGAAATGGGCAGCCTTCTTAATGCAAAATTAAAGGGGCTTGCAGCACAGCAAGAAACCCTTAAAAATGACAATCTTGAAAATCAAGATTTACAAATTCCTGCACAAGCACTTAAAACTGCCTGCTCTGAGCTTTTAAATAATTACCAAGGTTTAATGAGCAGCTTAGGGGAGCAGCTTTTAACACAACCAGAGCAAATTCTCTTAGCACATTTAAGTTTATATCCACCAAATATTTATCCATTTTTACCGATGATTAAAGGCGACTTACCTCATGTCGATATCATGATCCACGAGCTTTGCCTAAAAAATATTCTGGTCAACCGTGAAGAGGAAGGACCTCAAGGGAAACAAAAACTATTGTCATTTTCAAATCTAGCATGGCGTTTCTTTGCGCAAGGTCACTTAAGACGTACTTGCTCTGCCAATGATTTAAATGCCTATGTTAATGACATGCTCGATACAATCAAAGCAGAAATACAAGCTCATACTGATGACCTGGCTCAAAAGGAATACTACAGAACCCTTGCCATTGAACTAGGATTGAGTGCTCGTCATTACGAAGATGCGCTTGAACTCATTATTGAGCAGGCACAAACACAAGAAACAACGAATCGAAGCAAATTAGCTCGCATTGAGCAAGCTGTAAATTGGTTTAAATTTATTCCACAACGTTTAATAAATCAAAACCCTCAGGCCCGTGTTATTCAGTCTTACCATAGGCTCGTTGTCGATACAGCAAGTGCTGAAAAGCAAAATATTAATAACGCTTTCAATACAAAACAAAATTCAAACGAAGAAGGTAATAACCTTTTACTCAAACGGATTCGATATACACTATCTCAAGGACAAACAGGACAACAGTCTCTGCCTCAAACAGAAATTCATCATCCACGAGTTTTACCACATGAATCAATGGAAGATGCAACCCCAGTTGAGCAAGGTGTACCAGTATCTCTAAAACAAGTTGAAGTTCCAAAACAAACCTATAAGCCTACGCAAGCAAGCTTGCTGCTTGATATTCAACAGCATATTGAAAGCAGTAATATGGCTCAAATATCAACCTTGTCTCAAAATATGATTGAGCAAGCATTGAACCAACAAAAACCTGAGCTTTTTTTACACGGCATTGCTTATCTTTGGTATCAGACTCAAATTTGCACGGGCACAATCGAATTTAAGTCTTTAATAGGAAAAGTCTTATCCGATGAGAGACTATCGACGCAGCTGAACGAGTTCCGCTATTGGTTAAATCAAATTTATACAGCTCTTGATTCAATTAAATCTGAAGATAATAAAACACCAGAAATCAGCTTACCTGGTTCACAACATCTTTCATCACTTGGTCAAAATTTACTCGGCTTTATGACAAGCTATTTTAATAGTGTTATTGCTTTATCTCACTGTGATTCACCACAAGTGACTGACAGACTACAAGAAGCAACCTACTACGCCATGAATCTACCTGATACATTTAGCCAAACACTCATGCCACTTTGGTTAATTGAAACATTTAACTTCTTCCAACAAAACCGCTTACAGCAGGCCGTCACATTTATTAGTAATGCCTCAAGAAATAATACAATGGGCTCGCAACGAATTCTCAACCCACTCTTTAAAGCATTTGAAAATTTTGCCCAACAAGTGCAAAATCAAGAGATTCAAGAAAATTCATTAGATCAATTAGATAAATCGATGGATCAAGTATTATTTCTTGCAAAACAACTTGAAGCGCAGGCATTACTTTGGCAACATCAGTATAAAAAAAGCAATAAACAACTCGCGAAATTTTTTAAACTTAAAAACGCAAAAGATAAGAATAATAACCAGCATATACCTTGGGTCTGGTTTGGTCCGTCAAGCTGGTATTTACTTGAAAACCACAAAGACGAGTCAGACACAAACACACCTAAAAACTCAAATCTTGAGTTGCAGTTAAACGAAATTGAGCATTTTTACGCTAACTCGCATGAATTTGATCCTGCATTTTTAGATTTAAGTAAAAGAGAATCTGAAATTTTAGGACTAGTCGTTGAAGGCTGCTCCAATGAAGAAATTTCTAATTTGCTTTGTCGATCATTAGGAACAATAAAACTTCATGTGCATAGCATTTATAAAAAGCTCAAAGTGTCAAACCGAGTCAATGCCATTAAGAAGTGCCATACAAGTGGATTCTTCAGCTTTGGACTCTAAAAGGCTGATGCACTAAATCCTGGAGTTGTGGCAGCCTTTGAAGCAATAAGGTAATTAGGGTTTTGAACTTTAAAAGTATTCTATCTAAATTCGGCCAGGACATTGGTATTGGACCAGTGTCCCTTGACGATCGTGAATCTTGCTATCTTCGATTTAACCAACATACATTGGTTATTGAACATATAAAAAACCAAGAACTTCTTTATATTTACACCGCCATTAGCGAACCGAAAGATGTAAAGCGTGAAGACTACTTAGAACACTTACTCACTGCAAACCACTTTGGTCAAGGCACTGGAAATGCAGCCTTCAGCTTTAATCCAAACACCCAAGAGACTTTCCTCTCTACGAAAATTTCAGATAAAGCACTTGAATATGACAGTTTTGTATTAGCACTAGAGCAATTTCTATTCTCTATTGATAAGGCCTATGAATTTCTAGCTGAGCTGCACAAAGAAAAGACAGCCCCACTTCACCCAGACATGCATTTGAAAAACCCATTTGCATAGGCATTTTCTCAGATAGCGCCTAAATTAAAACCTTTTTTAATCTAGACACTATCTGAGGAACAATTCGTTCAATTATTTCTTTTTCAAGCCAATCTAATTGAAAAAGCGTTTGCCGCAGAGATTGAACTTCAGCAACCAATACAGGTGGTAGTGTCAAATGAATTCGCTGTAGCATCCCTCTTGGCAAAATTAAACTGAGCATCGACCAAGCCATTAATCCCATACTACTGACATCTAAGTCCTGATCTTGTAATTTAAATGCCTTAGCAAGCTGAATGTAAAATTGGTGCACTTCATAATTATGGCGATTTTGCTGTGTATATGTAGCAGCTAAAAGCATTTCACCCAACTGCTCAACAACATATGGCCAATTTTCAAACACCAATAGAATAAATACCGCAAAAGAGTCATCCGTACCATTAGCACTATCAACAGGCTCAAGCTGAAGTAATTGAACGAGGGACTGACTTGTTTCAAAAGCACAATGTGAAGATGCTAAATCTTCCATTAAGTCGATACCACCAGGAATTTGAACCCACCATCCTTCATGGACAACCATAGAAAAGCCATGACAAAATAAAGACCAAGCTTCTTGAAACTCAATCTCATCTTCAGAAATAGAAGCCCCCATTTCAATTTTCTCTAATGCACCCATTGCTAAAAACCTATCAAATTAACCAGATATAAAAGTGTGCATATTATAAAAAAGTCAATCTTATCGAAAGTTAAGATTACCTGTGACAGAATGATATGCACCTGCATCAGCTTGCATAAGTCTTTTAACCATATCATTTTGGCGCATATCATACTGCTGAGATAAGATCTCATCAGTACTTACATCTCTATTTTTTGCGCTTTGCCCTGGCTTAGGTTTTGTTGTCTTACGGGGCGAATGAGGCTTTTTCGACGCCATAATGAACTATCTCCCTTCTATTAAAGATATGTGAAGTTTCTGTACTGCATTTTTGTAGTGTATTGCATTAATGAAAAATGTCACATTAAGTCAATAAAAAGCAGGAACAGAAATTTAACAGGGAGTCGTTACTTGGTTTAACTTTTAAACTCAAACTAAACACTATGGGTATCTATATGCTCGCTGTGCAATTAATGTAAAGATGAAAATCTTGAGCGTACATATAACTTTTGGGATAATTGTCTATTTTTTAGCTAATCTAAAAATAACGAGGAAAGATATCTTAATTGGCTAATCTTGAGATAAGGCATAGGTATAGACGCCATCTTTATTTTTAAGCTTAATACCACTTTCTTGAATTGAGACAATGGAGTAGCCATTACCAAGGGTTTCGCCTGGTTCATAAATAGAACCATCTTTCGTAATAATCTTTGGACTTTCACCAAAAGAAATGCGATGAATCTGCAACATGTCTCGAGGATCTTTAACAACATAGAGCTGAGGGTTGTTAGCAAACTTTTCCATATAGCGCTTTGAAATCTCATTCCAGATTTGCACGCCCTTTGTATCAATATTGAGTTCTGCAACGAGCCCCTGTTGAGCTAAGTAGGTATTCACATTACTACTAATGCCAGCTTCATCTAACCATTGGTCTATTTGTGTTTTACGTACAGCAGGCGAAGCAACATGATCTACAATCATGCCTAAATGGGTTTCACTTTGAAGCAGACTACCTTTAACCCTCATCCAGTATTGTCGATCATCTAAATAACCCACAACTCTAACAGCTGGCTTAGTCTGACCACTCAAACTAAAACAAGAGACTTGTAAAGAGCTAAGCCCTGTAGCTTGAATAACGGCGGCAACATTTTTAAGCACTTGCTGCTGTATTGCAGATTGAGCGCTTGGTTCACAGTTTGGAGCAACAGATTGCGACTGATCTATGCTAAAAGAGTAGCCAATGGCCTCGCCAGGCTCTGCCACAGGCTGAAAAGATGGGACTTGTGCATTGGCCACTAGACTCGCTTGTTTAGCACTCGATTGACCATCACTATATGATAAATAGAGCGATGCACCACCAAAGATAACAACCCCAAGAACAGTAACACCCCATATAAAAAATCGAATTGCACTGGCATTGTCTTTCGTCGTTATACCTTTAGATTGATGACGCTTTTGCTTCTGTTTTTTTGGCGACACATGTTGAAAACGCTGATTTAGAACATGTGATGGTGAAAGCACCTGTATTTCAACATCACTATTGGAAATATCAGACTCATACTCCCCAGGGACCTGTGTTTCCACTTCATCAAAGTGAGTGAGTTGACGCTGTTCTATGACTGCAGAAGACATTATAGAAACCCATGGTTATTTGCCACCACAAAACGAGAGGCACATATTAGATTTATGAGCATTCAGATTAAACTATTTTGCGTTATCTTTTGTAGCATTAAAGGTTTAGAAATGTATCTCTCCTTTGAGTTCTATCAAAACAAACTTACAAACGTCTCTCGACTTTGCTCCGAAAAATCGCAAGGTATGCATATAAAGAAAGACAATAATAAATCTCAGTTTTTTCTTAATTTTCGGCTCTATCCGAGGTTATTAGTTCGTTTTTTCGAATAACGGATTCAATATTAATAGGAATAAACCTCCTACAAGGTAACAATAAAATTGTATGATGCAGTGAAACATGCATTTATAGAACTCTAGATATATATAGCTGCGATAGCCTTTAAGGCCTAATGGATAGTGCAGCTCGTCTATTGATCTTTATGCATATAAAAATATAAGTTTGTAAATAAAACACCACAAAAATCAAATTTATTAATAAGATAGCGCTACACCAAGAAAGGGAAAACCGACTTAGGGACACTGACAATATAAAGTCAGAGCCGCCAAGATGGCACTATGGCAACAGCTGGTCAATGATGAAGAACTTTCCATTTCGTCTCCTGACACGGATCTCAGCGTAAAAGGTTTTTATTCTATATGTCTCATGATTTTTCAAATGATGTAAATTTAGAAGATTTCGCACAAATCCCGCAGTGGGCAAAAGCACAAGCACGAGATCCAAAAGTCACTCGAGCTTTAGTCAGCACATCGTCCAAAAGAAGCGAACTTCTACGAGCATTACTTAAACCACAAAACCTAGTGCACTGCTATACCAAAGATGGCTATGGGCTTGAACCATGGTTAACACGATTTTTAGCAACCCTACCTGAGCAGTACACGACATTTGACATTATAAAACTGCTACAAACAAATCAATTTAAATCTGTTGATCAGTTAGCACACTGGATTAACCGCCACCCAGAACATCACGTTATTTTAATACGCTTAGGGCGAATCAATACGAACCTTGCAGAACAATTAATTCAGGCACTCACACCATTTGCAGAGAAACACACCATAATCCTAAGTTCTTCAGAATCACCTGAAATATGGCTTTCCGAGTTTCGCTTTTATTATGATCACATTCATTTAGGCGAAAAGCTATTAAGCTACTCTCTGGATGACTATGAAAAGCTCACCACTCGCTGGCCTGTAAAACCATCTAAAGATATGATTGAAATGGTTGCAGCGCTATTTGACCACTGGCCTGAGCCTTGCCTGAGAAGTTTGTGCGAGCTTTGTGATGCAACAGGCGACCAAGAAGCTTACATGAATGGCTACGACTGGCTATCTGGGCATCAATGGGTTTCAACCTATATTTATAGCCTTCCCGTTGATCTACTGCAACTGATGCTAACAGCACATGCTCAGCCAATCATTACACCTGAAGGCTTAGACTTATGTGACTCAGAATTACAAGTACCTCTTTATCAACAAATGCACATGACACCATTCAAAAGTATTCATGCGCAGTATTACGATCCAAGACGCCGCCATAGAAGCCAGCTCTTAACAACACTATGTAATTCACTTTTATTAGAGCAATTTACTCATCCAAGGCTGCATTTCCGTTGGAACTCAAAAAGTATTCAGACGGTATTAACTCGCATGGCTCATGAAACGCGCCAAATACAAGCCCTTGGTCTTCGACCTCCAAGGTCTTTAAATGGTATTACCCTTGAGCTCTGCAAACTTTATCTCGACCATGACTATGTTGAAGAAATTATAGAGCTGTGTCATCAATCAGATGATACTCAAGGCTTGAGCTATTTAATTCAGCAACAGCCAGGGCGAGTTGTCGATTATTTACGAGGTAATTCACTCAAAAATTATTCACATTATTTACCGACCTCACCAAGCAAAGAATTTATCCAGAGTAATACTCAAGCAGCAGTAGCACTTACTCGCTTCTTCCAAGAACGTTTTTATTGGACAACGTCCCCTATGCTCATTCAAATTGAGCAAGACTTAACAGAAACCAGTCAAAATATTAATTTGCAAGAAGCTGCGGAGCCTATTTTTTCCCTGCTCCATCAATACGAAGACAGCCGCAATGCCCTTGCTTCTGGCCAAATAGCAGATGGATTAGTACGATTAGAACAAGTCTTTTTATCTGCTGTAGATGAACGCTGTTTTTCAGTTGCAGCGCCGAGTATTGCATTAATAGGACTCACTGACTTCTTCTGCATTAACAAACAGCATTTACGTAAAATAATGCAATCACTTGATCATGCAGAGCCTTTGCTCGATCCTGAAACCCATATTTCTTTGGTCGATTGGACATACACATGCGTCACCCCTTTACAGATTATTTCGTCTCACGGCGCAGCAATATCGAAACGTCTAGACATTAAATCTCAGCAGCAGCAAGCGGGACGAATTCCTGAAGAAGCATTTTTATTTCAAGAGTGGATTTCTTGCTTAGCATGGGTATTTAAAGGCCAAGCCCAAGAAGCAAATCAAATGCTCATTAATGCACTCACTCGATTAACAACACACTATCGTTTACTCCCTAATACTAATAAAACCGAACTGCTCCGCCCTTGGGTTCTTTCATTTTTATTCATTAAGCTCTTAAATGATCTACAAATACAAGGCAGGCCATCAAATCGAGAAGCACATAATCTTCTAAAGGGATATGAGCAGTATCTTATCATTGCTGACAGTGCAAACGATCGCAAAGATATTTGGCATATGATGAGCCATATGATTCTTGTCTTTATGCAGTCTCTCTCCACAGGCAATAAAGACTCGATTGCGTTATTAGAAAAATACGTTTTAGAATCAAAAGCCCTTGGCTTTAGGCTAGTCTGGGTGTATGGCTCCCTATTGCTCAGCATAGTCCTTTGGAGCACAGAACAAGAAGACCCTGCTCTTGACTACTTCTATGAAGCTATTGAATATGCCGAGAGTAATGGCTTACAAGACGTTTTAACACCTTTGACGGAAATATTGCACCCGCAAATTAGACGAGCCAAACAGAAGAATAAAGCCATTCTGCTTATATCGAGAGCACTTGATCGAATTGAGCGAAAAAATAATCGTAAAAATAATAGACTGGAACAATTAAGTAAACGTGAGATGGAAATTCTTACATTTATTAACCAAGGCATGAGTAATGAAGATATAGCAGATCATTTATGCAGAGCAAAAGGGACTGTAAAACTTCACGTGCATAACATTTATAAAAAGCTTGATATTCGAAATCGAGTTGAAGCGATTCAGCTCTACAACCAGTTTATGTCTGCAGAAAATGCATAGGTGGCTTAACAGCCACCATCACTTCCACCGCTATCACTACTGCAGCTAGAAGAGCTGTTTGAATCTGAATAATGTGTGTACGTGAATGATGGAGAGTTCGAGTCACTTACATTTTTAGAACTCGAACTTTTGCTTGTAAAACATACAAACAAAATCATTACAAACAACAATATAAAAAAGAATTCCATAAAACCATCCGACATATATTTAAATAAAGACAGTCCTTAGATTCATTTAAACTGCCCTCTTCCTGCTTGCCCCATAGATGAAGACGTTAATTCTTTATCTTGCCTATTCTTAGGACTCACTCTAAAAGAACTAAGTTTCGGAATAACAAAACTCAACACCAAATAGATTAAAAATAAAACTGCTACGCCTAATATGCCTTTTGCTAACATTAAAGCTGACATCAATTTTTTCCTTTTTTAATATGCTTTCCATAGAAACGCGGATTCAACTCGTTAGTGCAAATTTAAAAGATTTTCCGAACACAA
>TARA_B100000686_G_scaffold154975_1_pt1 | contig 42041 bp, 31 predicted proteins | sample TARA_B100000686 | Tara Oceans TARA_B100000686 (sample SAMEA2622733) | marine metagenome | biome: marine biome (ENVO:00000447); feature: marine epipelagic mixed layer (ENVO:xxxxxxxxx); material: "saline water (ENVO:00002010), including plankton (ENVO:xxxxxxxx)" | depth 150 m | reverse complement strand
GCGATCAACTCCTAGCTCCGATCGAAATCGAAAGCAGTAGATACCGCTCGGCAATTCCGGCGGGAGGTCTATGCGGTGATTTGGTTGCCATCCGGCGTCATATAAATCGTCATGGTGGAAATGAATTGCATTCCACTCATTGGGCCCATCGCTCCATCTCTGATGGTCACCTGTCCACTGTGGGCCCGTCACTCCCCTCGTCGGCAACTGCAGCAAATGGAGGTTCGACTCTCCGATCGCGGCGGGCACGATCGCCTCCTCCATAGCAACTTCCAACCGCCATTCGTTGACAACCGGCCCAACTCTTAGCTTGGGGTCTGCTACGCGCCCATCCCATCGCTCGCCGTTCAATCCGGCCGCTAAACGCAAAACCGGATCCTTGAATGTCAGTTCAGGTACATCCAATGTCGAAGCTTCTTCTCCTTGTTGGAGTAAGTCGCGAGCCGGTGACGCCGATCCAGGGGAACTGACGCTGACCGTAGCCACTCCACCTTCGCCGTCAATATCGATCGTCAGGAGGTACCAGCGTCTGCGCTCCAGCGGAGTCTTACGCAACGGATGCTCGACACCGCCAAATCGCCCCAAAAGTGAGGTTCCAGCGTTATAGACCTCGATGTCTGACCCTTCGCTCTCCAGCGAGATAATCACAGCATCACGTTTGAGCAACGTAGGTTGAAACCAAAGGCTTAGTGTTAAGAAAGACTCTGGTTTGCCGGTGAGTACAAGCGCTTCAGCATATGACCCTGGCACTATCGGTTGATTGATTAGGTCAATCGAAATGGTAGGAACTATCTCGCACTCGTCTTCCGAGAACCCCGGGCCGCTTCGCGTTGGATCGCCGCAGTTGAGCTTGACTACATCGAGATCCCCTGTGGTCGCCTGCAGGCTTGAACCAAACCACTCGATGGTTTCACCTGCGCGTAGGGACCACGGCTCGCAATAACCTGTTATGAGCTTGGGGGCTGGTTCGTGGTCACTAACAGGCATTTGATGCAATTCAAAAAGCTGGTTCAGTAACTCGCGGGTCACTTCGCTCGGTTGGCTTTCCAATCCTCGTATGACTCGATTGGCATTTCGTCAGCCTGCCAACCGCCGAACCCGGTTTCAATATGACTGATGCGTTCCATTCCCATATCTTTAAGTGTCTTTGCAGATAGAGCTGACCTCATTCCACCGGCACAGCACAAGATGAACTCTCGATCTTCTCCAAACACTTCTTTGGTGTAAGGCGAGTCTGGCGACACCCAAAATTCCAGCATGCCGCGGGGTGCGTGCATCGCCCCTGGAATAGCGCCATCTCGCTGCATTTCACGGACATCTCGAATGTCAACGATCAGGGCGCCTTCGTCGCCAGCTCGACGAGATGCCTCTTCGGGAGAAATATTGTCAATTTCGGCTTTTGCCGCCTCGACCATTTTCTTTACTGATTCGATCGCCATTTTTGCCTCTCCCAAACAGTTTTGAATCGACGAAATGTTCGTCGGTTAGATAATCATTACCGATCTAGCTCTGAGTGTCACTTCGTGAACTTTCAGCCAGCAGAATCGCGTTCTCTTCCAGCGTTTGGATTTTGTCATCTGAAAGTGACAGCACTTCTCGCAATACCTCGTCGTTGTGTTGGCCAAGGAGGGGCGCTGGCGGTTCTTGGTCCGGTGGGTCATACGCACCAAATCGAATTGGAAGGCCCGTAACTTCTATGGATCCGAAGTGTGGGTCCTCCACCTTGCGGACCATGCCGCGCTCTGTGAAGTGAGGATGCCGCATTGCTTCTTCAGGACTCAAGACAGGCGCTGCCGGTAGGCGCCATTGTTCTAGGTACTGGAGGAGTTCCTGGTCAGACCCAAACTCCTGCATCCAGTTCTCCACCAAGGCGAGTAACGCCTTGGCATTTTCTACCCTGGAGTCAGATGTAGCGAAGCGCTCGTCTGTCGCTAAGTTCTCCCGGCCCATGGCTTCACACAACCTCGGCCACTGCGGTTCTAAGACCTGCAATACGATCCAACCATCGGGACCTTTGTAGGTACCTGATGGAACTACGATACTGAACTGCCTACCTGATCGTTGTTGGCTCCACTCTCCCTTCGTGGCGCTGTGGCCCTGAACAGCAATGGAGTGCATCGCAAATAGCGGATCGACCAAGGTGACCTCGACATATTGGCCCTCGCCAGTACGTTCTCTATGGAACAAGGCGTGACCGATAGCCCCAAAGAGCGTTAAGCCAGCAGCGCAATCCGATATGGGAGATCCAGTGAATTGCGGCGCGCCGTCTGCTTCTCCAGTCAGATGCATCATTCCCGACAGCGCCTGGCCCATCAGGTCGAAGCCCTGCAGATGTGAAAGTGGGCCCGATTTACCAAATGCCGAGATGGAGGCCATGATCAGTTCGGGGTTGAGCTTTTTAAGAGTTTCCCAATCAAGCGCTCTCCGCTCGAGAACTCCAGGACCAAAATTTTCGACGACTAAGTCGCAATTAATGGCGAGTTCCCTAGCGACTTGGCAACCTTCCTCGGTACTTAGATCTAAACACAGCGATCGTTTTCCTCTGTTCTGCTGGGTGTAGTACGAAGAGGACCCCGTACCAGACACGAACGGCAAGGTGCGGCTCGGGTCACCGTGCGGCCCGTACTCGACCTTTATAACGTCGGCGCCCAATTCCGCCAACATCCGAGTAGCGCTGGGTCCGGACAGATACTGCGTAAAGTCAAGGACTCGGACATTCTCGAGAAGCATCTAAAGACCTTATGTCGGTGACCCAGATTCCGCACCCGTGTTGGCTCAGGGCTATTAGGAATGTCAGAATTTGAGGATGGCGGATCTTGTGCTTGGCATCGATGCTGGAGGGACGTTCACCGACGCGCTCCTTTACTGCAAAGAAGAGAACTCGGTTCTAGCGCGAGCTAAAACGCCTACCACCCACGACAATCTCAGCCTGTGCCTCGCTGCGGCTTTAGAAACTGTCATGGGAAAGGTGGCTGTCGCCCCATCCCAGATCTCCGTCGTGTCAGTTTCCACAACGTTGGCTACCAACGCCTTAGTAGAGGATGGCGGACGAGCCGCGGGCCTCGTAACAATCGGCTTCAAGGAGGATGCCCTTAGTCGTGCGGGGCTTTCGCGCATCAGCGAGCGCTCACCCCACCTGAAGCTGGCTGGCGGACATTCTTCGCATGGGAGTGCCCTCCAGGATCTCGATCTCAGGCCGTTGGACGAGTGGCTAACCGAACACGACTCCAGACTCGAGGCATACGCGGTGGCTGGTTCCTTTAGCGTGCGGAACCCCGAACACGAACAACTCGCAGGTAGCTTCATTCAAAGTCGGACAGGCAAGCCAGTGACTGTCAGCCATGAGCTTTCCTCGAACTTAAACGCCCCCAAGCGCGCGACTACTGCTCTACTCAATGCCAGACTGGTGCCAATCGTCAACGAATTGGTAACCGGCGTTGAAGGCTCAATGCTGCGAGCTGGTTTGACCTCCCGGTTAATGGTGATGCGTGGTGACGGCTCGTTGGTTTCTTCTGACTTTGTTCGGGACCGACCAATCGAGACAATTCTCTCAGGTCCTGCGGCAAGTGCTATTGGCGCGGCAGCACTCGCCGGAATCGACGACGGAGTGGTGGTAGATATAGGTGGGACTACAACCGATGTAGTCATAATTAACGAGGGACGACCTGTCGCTGCGCCTTCGGGCGCAGTCGTAGGAGGCCACGAGACCATGGTGAGCGCTGTTCGAGCCCACACGTTTGGCATTGGTGGAGACAGCCGCATTCAGCACAACCCGCTCAGTGACGATGACTTCACAATCGGACCTTCGCGAGCAACCCCGTTGGTTGTGGCTGCAATTGAGCGGCCGTCAATTCTTAGCGCGCTCTCTCAACAACTTGAACGAGGCCGCGCCCAGGAAACCGACGGTGTATTTCTATGGCTTCGGGAGATCGCCGGGTCGGATCGAGGCGCCTCTCGAGCCGAGAGAGATGTTCTGGCTGAATTGGCGAACTTTTCTGAGGGCGCGAGCCTCGAATCAGTCGCCCGGACACAACTAGCGCACAACGCCATCAACAGGCTCATTAGTTCCGGCGCTGTCGGGGTTAGCGCTTTCACGCCAACGGACGCAGCGCACATACTCGAGATTGACAACCGATATTCGGTCGATGCGGCAGTAGTTGGCGGGATTTTACTGGCGCGGCAACTCGACAGATTCGGAGTGCCTCTTGCAGTGAGTGAAGCAGACATGGCTGGTTTGGTGATCCAGCGGGTTAGAGAACGAACAGCAGAAGCGGTACTTATAGCCGCAGCGGACCACGATGCCCTTTCAGCCACAGAGCTCTCTTTGGTGTTGAAGGCGCAACGCAGTCGTGTCAGCGCCACTGATCGCTCCCCCCTTCTCAGGATGGAGCTCGGCGTGGCCGGTTCCGTTGCGCTGGTAGGCGCCCCAGCTCATTGTCTTGGGCCTGCCAACACCGAGGAGTGGAGAATTCATTCTGCGATACCCGACCATTTCGAGATCGCTAATGCTTTTGGGTCAGCTATCGGCGATATTCGCCTTGCGCATCAGATCACTGTAAGCGCTCCGCGCCGCGGTCTTTACCGGGTCCACATTGACGAACCCATCACTTTTTATGATCTGAAAGCAGCACAACAGTTCGCTGAGGAGAAGGCCGAGGCCCACTTGCGCAATGAAATGCGTTTCGCTGGCGGCCAGTCCTGCAACATCACACACAATTGGGATCTCGAGCAAGCAATAGTCGAAGAGCGGGAACTCTTTGTAGAAGCAACCCTCAAAAGCAGGGCTTTAGGTTCCCCGTAAGCGAACTCTACTTAGCTGCTGCGATTGCCGCATTGCGTCCAAGAGTTTGGCACTGCGGATCGGATTGGAGAATTTGGCTGCGATCTGGGGTCGGTGTGGCACAGAGCGCTGACTCCCCGAAATGACCCTCAAGGGACTTAGCGATCCCAAGAAGATTCAAATCTTCATACATGGGCCCAACGCATTGGACCCCAAACGGAAGGCCATTGCGATCTAACCCGGCGGGCAACGCGGTCACGGGGTGCCCTACTACCGTTAGGCAACTTGTCAGGCCCAACCATGCCATGTAGTTCTCAACGGGGGAATCGTCAATCTCTCTGGGATGCAACGACACCCACGGAAACGGTGGAACGCTGACCGTGGGACAGAGTACGACGTCGACTTCATCGAATACACGATCAACGGTTTCGAATAGTTCTTTTTGGCGTCGGCGCGCTTGAGCAATCGCAAGTACTGACGTCGACAAGGCCGTCTCATAGCTGCGGAACACATTCGGATTAAACGTGTCATCAAAGGACTCGATCTCACGGTGATATTGGGTCGCGAAGATGTCAGACCGTAGCTGCCAATCAACGTCGATCGCATCGGTTAGGTCCAGCGGTACTTGACGTATCCTGGCTCCGCGCCCTTCTAGGTATTCGATGCGTTGTGCGAAAGCCTTCCGCACGTCATCTGAAACTGGCAATCCGCCAAAATCGTCCGTAAAACCGATGTCAAGGCTATTCAGGGCAGGCGTATCGATCGCGAGGAACTGACTTGCGTCCAAGGGGAAGCTCATCGGATCCTGTCGACTGGAGCGGTCCCGCATTGCGATCGCTGCGAGTAACAAACCCACATCGTCCACGCTTCGAGCCATGGGCCCTTGAAGGCTGTAGTTGGTTTGGGTGATGGTGCGGGCTTCGTTGGGCACTGTGCCCGGTGTGGCTCGATGACCTACGACACCACAAAAACTTGCGGGAATTCTGAGGCTCCCGCCGTGGTCAGAACCCGTCGCCAGTGGCGCCATATGGGCGGCTACTGCTACAGCTGATCCTCCAGAAGAGCCGCCACATGTCAACGAGGGTGCGTAGGGGTTTCCGGTTGCACCAAAGATTCGATTGATTGTATTTGCGCCAATGCTCATCTCCGGGATGTTCGTTTTGCCAATGACGATGCCACCGGCTGCCTTGACTCGAGCGACGATGCCCGAGTCTTCGGTCGGGACATGGTCTTTATAAAACTCTGTGCCGTAGGTGGTGACTAAACCTTGAGTGGCCTGAAGGTCTTTGATCGCTACCGGTAGCCCGTGAAGCACACCCGTGGCGGCACCTGCTTGGATTTGTGCTTCTGCAGCTCGGGCCTTATCAAGGGCATCTTCATCACATCGTCCCACCACTGCGTTCAGCGTGGGATTCAACTCGTCGATTCGTTCTAGGCAGGATTGCGTTAACTCCACAGGCGATAGCTCGCCATTGAGAATTGCCGTCCGAGCCTCGTGAGCACCGAGGTCGCAGGGCTGATTCACGCTTCAGACCTTATGACGTCAATGCCACTTGGATCGATGCGTCTCCCGTGAACTTCCATATTGTTGCTGTGTCCCACGTGGTGCAGAGAGAACGCTGCTTGCAAGGCGCTGTACATTCCTGTCGCGTCGACGGCTTGATTCACGCTCTGTTTTGCCAGGGTCAACCCGAAGCTGGGTCGTTTAGCTATATGCGATGCCAATTTGAGCGTTTCGGCCTCAAGGTCTGATCTCGGTACCACTTTGTTGACCATCCCACGCTCCATCAGCTCACGAGCATTCAAGGATCGGCCGGTGAAAAGCATTTCTTTCGCCAAACGAGCACCTGCCTCGAATGGGTGTGCGAAGTACTCAACGCCGTTGACGTTGAACGCAACCACCGGATCGCTAAAACTGGCGTCGTCTGAAGCCACTATCAGGTCCATTGGCCAGACCAGCATGAGCCCTCCGGCTATCACCTTGCCTTGTACCTGAGCGATGGTCGGTTTGGCAAGATTTCGCCAACGCCAGCACAGCCCCAAATACATTTCTGCCTCTCGAGCCATGTAACCCTCTGTTCCGGCAGCATCGAAATGACATTGAGTTCCAACGGTCGGAAAGTCATCCATATCAACTTCCCCAGCCGAAAGATCATGACCTGAGGAAAAGTGCTTTCCGTCTGCTGCGAGAACAATGACTCGGATGGTGTCGTCAGCAGCCGCTACATCGAACGCTGCATTGAGTTCTGACAACATCAAATAGTCCTGGGCGTTGGCGGCCTCAGGCCGGGCGAGGGTGATTCTGGCTACTCCCTCTGCAGGCGTTTCATATCGAATTCGTTCGTAAGTCAAGGTTCGCTCCAACTGGTCTGCACCGATGGTAGGTCCAAGCTGCCTCATTAGCTGCCTCATGACTTGTTTCACCTCTCTTCGCGCGTCACCACCACGAAACAGCTAATTTGTGATATCGAGGAGGTTGATCTGTGACTGCCGTTGAAACGAGAGATGTGCTGGTCGTCGGCGCCGGCTTTGGGGGCCTCTATTCCCTGTACGTTCTGAGGGAAGCGGGTTTTCATGTGACTGCCGTCGAGCGCGGAACGGGTGTCGGTGGGACTTGGTATTGGAATCGTTATCCCGGTGCGCGATGCGATGTTGAAAGTCTTCAATATTCATATTCTTTTGACGATGACCTGCAACAAGAGTGGGAATGGACCGAAAGATACGCCGGTCAGCCTGAGATCCTGAAGTATGCCCAACACGTGTCAACTAGATTCAATTTGACCGAGCTGATTGACTTCAACACCAACGTAGAGTCGATGAGTTACGACGCTGACGAACAACAGTGGACTGTAAGCACCAACTCCCTCACCTACCAAGCGCAGTTCGTGATCGCTGCTACGGGTTGCTTATCAAGTACAAATCTGCCCGAGTTTCCTGGATTGGAGCTGTTTCAGGGCGATACCTACCACACCGGACGTTGGCCCCACCAAAAAGTTGACTTCAGTGGTCAACGGGTCGGCATCATCGGTACAGGCTCATCTGCTGTTCAAGCGATTCCCGTTATCGCCGCCGAAGCTGCCGAACTCACCGTGTTCCAAAGAACTCCCAACTATTCGATTCCCGCCCATAACAAACCGCTGGATCCCTCAGAACAGAGTGACGTGAAGAGCCGGTACGAGGAGCTGAGAAGTGCTGCTCGAGCCGAGCGATCCGGAATTCTTTCCATATTTCCACCAAACGAGGATCTAGCCAGGGAAGCTACAGATGCCGAATTCAAAGCTCGAATGAACGAACGCTGGGATTACGGCGGATTTGGTTTCTATCGGTCTTACATAGACATCGTGGTCGACCCTCAATCAAATGAACGAGTAGCTGACTATGTGCGCTGGCATATCGCATCGAAAGTCGACGACCCCGCGACCGCCGCTCTTTTATCCCCATCCAATACGATTGCTTGTAAGCGTCCCTGTTTGGACACGGAGTACTACGAGACCTTCAATTCCCAACACGTGCACCTAGTCGACATCTCCGAAACCGAGATACAAGCCATTACTCCAACCGGATTACGCGTAAACGACCAGGAGTTTGAGTTCGACTCCCTGGTCTTTGCGACAGGGTTCGATGCCATGACTGGCGCTCTACTTGGCATGAACATCACCGGGATCGATGGTTACACCCTTGACGAGGCGTGGGCTGAAGGGCCACGAACCTACCTCGGGCTCAGCGTTCCAAAGTTCCCAAACCTTTTTACCGTGACCGGTCCGGGAAGCCCTTCCGTGCTGACCAACATGATCATGGCTATCGAGCAGCACGTCGAATGGATTCGAGATTGCTTAGTCTCAATGAGAGAAGACCAGATCGCCACCATTGAAGCCTCATCCGACGCGGCTGACTCGTGGGTGCAACACGTCAACGCGATAGCAGATCAAACCCTCTACCCGAGCTGTAACTCCTGGTACCTGGGTGCGAATATTCCGGGCAAGACCAGGGTTTTCATGCCACTGATCGGCTTCCCTGCCTACGCGGAGCGCTGTGAACAGGTCGCTGCGAACAGCTACGAGGGGTTCGCGCTTGCCTGACAACCATCATTGTCAGATGCTCTCCGTGACGTTGGGCGACCTCACTACCATGAAGGTGGATGCGATAGTCAATGCCGCAAATACTCAGTTGGCTGGCGGCGGCGGCGTCGATGGAGCAATCCACTTAGCAGCCGGGCCGACTGTCCTTGAAGAGTGTCGGGCGATTGTGGAATCACAAGGGCCATGTCTCACCGGCGACGCTGTCATTACAGCCGCAGGTAATCTTTGGGCATCATGGGTGATTCACACCGTGGGCCCAATTTGGGGCAACCACGATCCAATCGACAGCAGCACACTTCTTGCTAGTTGCTACAGCTCATCCCTTGATGTTGCATCAACAGTAGGGGCTAAAAGTGTTGCTTTTGCCTCAATCAGCACCGGGGTGTACGGCTTTCCGCGAGAGCTCGCTGCGCCCATCGCGGTGAGCTCTGTGCTTGAGTGGCTGCAAGGCAATGCTGCCACCGCCTCGATTAACGCTGTGACACTGGTGTGCTTCGATCAGGGCAACCACGCGTTAGTTCAGGATTCGCTAAACCGTCTTTGCCGACACAGCAACTAGGAGCACTCATTCGCCTCACTTTGCTGGAATGTCAACCCTGAGCGCCTACCACTGTTATGTTGGCCCTGCCCGATGGCACATCCATTCGCGTCTGGGCAACCCGACAGAAAGGCCACGGGACCCCAATGCCGGACGAAAATTCAATAATTCAACTCGAAGAGGTCTTCAAGATCTTCGGGCCACAACCTCGTGGCCGCGCTTTCGATCTCGCCAAGGCCGGTGTTCACAAAAACGATGTCCAGAAACAGTCAGGCCACGTCGTTGGGCTCAGCGATGTTTCTTTTTCGGTGAAGAAGGGCGAAATTTTCGTCGTAATGGGTCTCTCCGGCTCGGGAAAGTCAACGGCAATCCGAACCGTCAACAAACTCCACGACGTCACCCATGGGCAGGTCATCGTAGACGGAGTCGACGTCCAACAACTTGAGGGCAAGGAACTTCAGGCCTTCAGGCGAGAAAAAATGGGCATGGTGTTTCAACACTTTGCTCTCTTTCCTCACCGAAACGTGATCGACAACGTGGCCTACGGCCTCAAAGTCCAAAAAGTTGACCGGAAGGAAAGAGAAGCAGCAGCTTTAAACGCCCTAAGGCTCGTCGGGCTCGAACCGTATGCAGATAACGCGACGAGCGAACTGTCAGGCGGCATGCAACAACGCGTCGGCCTCGCCCGAGCCTTAGCCTCAGATCCCGACATCTTGCTCATGGACGAAGCTTTTAGCGCTCTCGATCCGCTAATCAGGCGCCAAATGCAAGACGAACTCATGACCATTCAAGACGAGGTTCACAAAACAATCCTCTTCATCACTCATGACTTAAATGAGGCACTCCGAATAGGCGACCGAGTCTGCATCATGAAAGATGGCGTCGTAGTGCAGGTCGGCACACCTGAAGAAATCCTCACCCAACCAGCCACCGGCTACGTCGCTGAATTCGTCCAAGACGTAGACCAGGGAAGAGTCATCAAAGTCGAAGAAATTATGGTGCCACCCGATCCCCTCCGGATCGATACGGAGTTCGACCAAGTGGTTAGCTCATTGGCCGACGTCAGAGAGCGGCTGGTTGTAGACGCGTCAGGGAAATGCATCGGCCTAGTCACCCGAGGGGACGTGGAACGGGTCGCTACACAGGGAGTTCCAACCCTCGCAAGTGCGCTCAGAACCGATGTCCCCATCGCCGCTCCATCACAAACGCTCAACGAGCTTTATGCAGATGCTGGCCGCGGGCTACCCATTGCTTGCTGCGATGCGGACGGTCAGCTCGTCGGTCGCATGGACCCAACTGCGGTACTTGAAGAACTTGGACGCGTTGAGGCCCTAGCCGACGCATTCGAACGAGAGGTGTACATGTGATGAATCTCTACGCAGAATCCACCGGCCACTTTGTCGATCGCGCAGTCGGAAAAGTGACTGATCTTGAAACAGGTGATCGAGTTGCCGACGCCGTCGCTTCTGCAGTCGAATTCGTCGCCCTAATTGGCGTTTTCGCCATTCCTCTTCTGTTTCTTCTTGGATCGGCAAGAAGAAGACAAATATCGGCTGCTGTTGGGGGTGCTGTAGCCCTTCTGGGGGTTCTTTGGTACAGAAGCATCGGCGATTGGGATCAGCGTAAAAATACAGTGCTGGACAAGTGGCAGATACCCGTTGGCGATTGGGTTGAGCAAATTACTGTCTGGGTGGACCTCAATATGAAAGAAACGTTGGCGGTCATAAAATGGCCGTTCCAGACGATGCTTGAGGTCGTAGTGGACGACTGGCTTCTCGGACTCTCCTGGATGACCGTTTGCCTGGCAACCTTGGTTGCTGGCTGGGCCTTTCGCGGGCTCCAAGTTGGAGTTGGGTCGTTCCTGGGTCTCACCATTTGTGGGCTTCTAGGAGACGAGTATTGGAAGGAAACCGCTAGGACTATTGGCTTCATAGCCGTCGCCGTGATCCTATGCGTCATCATCGGCATCCCAGTTGGAGTCGCCTGCGGGCGCATGGACGGTGTGTGGAGAGTAGTACGACCCCTCCTAGACGCTATGCAAGTCGTGCACTCCTTCGTGTACATGTTGCCGTTTGTCTTTTTCTTTGGGGTTGGTTTCGTTTCAGCAACGATGGTAACGATGGTCTTCGCTCTACCTCCTCTTATTCGATTAACCAACTTAGGAATCAGACAAGTGCCCGAGGATGTAGTGGAAGCTGCACGCGCCTACGGAGCATCTGAACGAAGAGTCTTGACAGACGTTCAACTACCCCTCGCTCGCGCTGCCCTGATGACTGGCATCAACCAAACCTTGCTGCTCGCCATATCCATGCTTGGCATAGCAGCGATCATGGGCGCGGGAGGCTTGGGTCGCCTTTTGTATAGATCCATAGCCAACCAAGACATCGCCCTCGCCGGTTCCGGTGGCCTTGCATTCTTTATCGTTGCAGTCGTACTCGATCGCCTCACCCAACCGGATGACTCTGACAAAGCTGGTCTCTTTAGCCGGATTACGGCCGCGTGGAAGAACACGCGCACTCCAGAAGCTCTGCTACCCGACAACAAAGATGATGGAAGCGCTCAAGAACCTGTAGACCAAGAAACAGAAGAAGCTAAATACGAACCACTTGGCGCCAAAGAGCGCCTCGCTATGCTCTGCGCAGGTGCTGGTGCCCTCATCGCTGCAATAGCGCTGTTGCTACCTTGGAACAGCGGAACAGGACATGTGTCCGCGTATGGTCGTTTCACCGATAATGAGCTCGCCGGGCAGAGCTTTAACGGTTTGGCGGCATCGGGTGGCTCATGGTTCGGAATCATCATCTTGCTGTGCGTTCTAGCGGTCGGCGGGGCTCTGTACTCGACAGCGTGGTTCGCAGGCCAGCGAAATAGGTGGCTTGGCCCAGACGGTGCGACAATCTTTAGCCTCGCCGCCGCAGTTACGGCCCTATCTGCCACACTAGCCAACGCTCCAGACAGCGCTTCAGGCTTTCAACGCTCGTCAGGCGTCTACCTAGCACTGGTCGGATGCCTCATCATGGCAGCAGGTTCAATAACCTGGGTATGGAACGCCCCCATGGGAGCGCGACGACCGCTGTCCTCGGGCTTTAACTGGGGTCGCATGTTTGGGGCGTCCTTTGCTCTGGTATTAATAGTGATGGCTGGTTACTCCGGATGGACCTTCGACACCCGAGCTGACTCGGTAATAGGACCAGAGCTCCAGATAGAACTCGACGCGCTTGCTGAGCAAAGCAAAATCGCCGAAGAGGCCGGTGATCTGGCCAAGGCCGGATCTCTCGCTGCAGAGTTCACTGCCCTAATCTCTTACGCGCAAAGGACCGGGGACGTTATCTATGACGGCTACACAGACGAGGGAGCTGGACTTGGTTGGCTTGCTCTCTTCTTAGGACTGTTAGCACTCCTCGTGGCTATACCGGCCTCCGGCTTTTTGTCGCAAGAGGAGCTGTTCCTATACAAGTGGTGTTCCGTTGTATGCGGCTTAGGCCTCGGGCTGCTGCTTATAAGCGTCGCTTGGATCGGGAGCATATCGAGGGTGGCGGAAACCAACCTCGTCTCGGGCGTCGGTGCCGTGTTTTTGCTGTTCGCGGGGGTTACGACCGCTGCGAGTGCCCGAGGCACCCTTTCGGAATTCGACCGAAAACAGGTATACACATAACAGCTTCGCTACAAAAGGTTGGTGAGAGTGCCGCAATGTACGGTTCTTCGCTCTTTAGCGACTAACCTCCTTTTGGCGTGTCTGGGCACCACCCATAGACCGCAATAACAAGGGACTCTAGGGAGGGCCCCATTTATGAACAAGAAATCAACTACGCGCTTGCTAGCAGTAGCTACAGCTGCGCTTCTGATACTTGCTGCTTGCGGCAGCGACGACGATTCGAGTTCCGGCAGTGCTTCAGAGGCAGAGGCATCCGCTTCAGCTTCTGAGGCCGCAATGAACATGACCCCCGGTGAGGGCGTCCCTGTTACTGCTGGTCGGGCTAACTGGAGCACCGGTTATGTACAGGCTGAAATCTACACAGCCCTACTCAGGGAACTCGGCTACACAGTGTCCGAATCAGCCGATATGGAACTCGGACCACAGAACGCTTTCATGGCTATGGCTTCTGGAGACATGGACTTCTGGGCCAACTCGTGGATGCCAGGCCACCAAAGCTGGCTCAATGGCGAAATGACCGACGGATCACTAGTTGGCGATCACGTATCGGTCATTGGTGAAGAAATGGTTGCTGGCGGCCTTCAAGGCATGCTGATCACCAAAGGCTTCGCCGAGGAGTACCAAGTTTGGACACTTGAGGACCTCGACGGCAACGCTGACGCGATAGCTGCATATGACGCCACCGACGCCAACCCTGGCAACGGAATGGTCGATATCTTTGGCTGCCCAGAAGACTGGACCTGTGACAACATCATTAACTCACAGCTCGCAGGCGGCGGTTACAAGAACCTTCAGCAGGTAAAGGCTGGCTATGACGCAATGTGGGCACAAGCTGTCGACATGGTCAACGAAGGCCTCCCAGTTGTGGCGTACACATGGACGCCATCGGCGTACATCACACAGATCCGTCCAGGTGACAACGCTTATTGGATCGGCATGGACTACGTCCTTGACGACTCCAACCCAAATCAGCAAGAGGGTGGTGAAGCTTGGGACCAGCGCCCAGGTACCGCAGCCATCGGCGCGGACATGTGCCCCGCTCAAAACGCTGACGGCCTTTGCAAAATCGGTTGGGTAGCAGCTGACATTAAAGCAGCCGCCAACAACGATTTCTTGGACGAAAACCCAGCAGCCAAGCAGCTTCTGACAGACATCAAGCTGTCGGTAATGGACGTATCAGTAGCCAACGTGGCCCAGGGTGAAGGCGCAGATCCTAAAGATCTTGCAGCTGACTGGATTGCAGCAAACCGCGGATTAGTAGACGGTTGGCTTGACGCCGCTCGCGCTGCTAGCTGATATTTAGATATATCCACCCCCCACGGGGATGGAAACACGCTTAGAGAGGGCGGGGCTGAAGCCCCGCCCTCTGTGCGTTCCACATAACTATTTGGCCACGACTACGTTGCGCCAACATTCCTCCAATGCAACGCGACGAGACCCAACAAGACCCGCACCGCACGAACATCCAGCGTTACGGATGAACGCTTAGGTGGCGATCACGTGTTCTACGAATGCTTCCAACGTCACATGAGCTTCTCTAGCTGAGACGTTACCGAAGGCAGGACAAATAGTGACGTGCCCCAGTGTGGATTCTTCTTCCAGGCGCAGAAAGTATTCCCTTACCTGCACTGGCGATCCAGCAATCAGAGACTCAGTCGCCACCGCCATCTCAACATCGCCCAAAAAACTCGGCACCATCGTCGGAGGCCAAAGATCATATTTTCTGAACAACTTTGTCAGGTTCGCATCAAAATGACCCCACGCCCGTTCCGCAACCTTCTTAGCCTCCTCACTGGTGGGTGCTATCACGACCCGGCGAAGTGTTGAAACCGTCGGAACGTAACCGCCCGCACCATCGCTCTTCTGCTCGTCGTGAAATGCGGCAACCTTTTCGGGAAGTGTCGAGATCGGACCAGGGATGATGGTACTTACTCCCATTTCGGCAGCCGTTGTCGGATTACCAGGTCGCCACAACGGAGGGTGCGGTCTTTGGAAAGGATCAATTTCCAAAGGGTGATCACTCGCCGACCAAAACTGCCCGTCGAATGAGAAAAGACAGCCAAGTCCTTCGTCCGTAACCAGTTCCATAGCACCCAGAACAAATGTCAATGCCTCGTCGGTGCGAGCTAGCGCCTCGTCGGGTGGGACACCCCACAGGAGTTGCTCTGGTGGACTTACACCTTTCCCAAAACCAATATCTAAACGGCCCTGGCTGAGGTGGTCCAACATGCACAACTCTTCATATAAACGAAGGGGCTCATAAAAGGGCAACAAGTGCACGAGCGAAGCAATACGCATCCGCTTAGTTACCTGAATCACTGCGCTCAGAAACACGTTGATGCTGGGCGCAATATCCAACGGAACGTTATGGTGCTCCGACTTGAACCAATGACTGAATCCGCCCTCATCGGCCAGGCGCGCCAGGTCAAGATGCGATTGGTATTGAGACGCTATGTCGGCAGTTCCGTCGTTTTCGAGTTGATCGAAAATTCCAAAGTTTAAAGACGAAGTCATTCCAGAAGTTCCGGCAGAACCTGTGGTTGTGCTGAAGCCGTAACTCGAGCGAGACCTCCATCAACTGCCAGGGTTTCACCTGTCACATATCGGGAAGCATCCGACGCAAAGAACATCACAACGTCGGCTATATCGTCACCAAAACCCCACCGTTTGAGAGCAATCTGTCCCTCTAAGTCCTCAATTAGGCCTGGCACCGTATTGCGACTTTCCTCCCAGATCGCGGTCGCTATTAAGCCCGGGGCAATCGAGTTAACCCGGATCCCGTCCGGACCCCAGTCTGACGCCAACGCACGAGTCATCGCGTCCACGGCACCTTTGGTGCCTGCATATGCGACCCTGGCTCCGGGTCCCCGAATACCTGCCACCGAGCTGACGTTAATAATCGAACCGCCACCTCTTGCTTTCATCGAATCAGCTAACCCAATCGACAACGTGAGAAGCGAACGCACATTTATGGCGAAAACCAAGTCAATCTCTTCTTCTGTGAGTTTCTCCGGCATGCGACGCATAGGGATGCCTGCATTATTTACCAGAACATCAACACCCTGGACTTGATCAAGAATCTCCCCTGCTAGCTGGGTACCTGCACCTTGTTGAGAAAGGTCGCAGGGAATCACCACCGGCGAATTCGTGAGGTCAGCTGCCACTCGTTCCAAATCGGAAACTGTCCGACCGCTCAGAACCACCTGAGCACCAGCAGAATCCAACACCCGAGCACTCGATTCACCGATCCCTCTACTGGCACCAGTAACGACCGCAACCCTGCCTGATAAATCAAACATCCACAACTCCTATATTCATCTCGCTCATTGGTCTCAATCCTTGTGAAGATCTAGAAACTCAGAGAACTGTTGCGCCGCCGACTCCATTGCGGCCCCACTCTTCCATTCATGAATCAGCGTCGTATTCTGTGCCAACTCATTGATAGCTAGCGACGATTCTGATGGATGATACAAATCATTACCTTCCAGGATCAGTAACGGCGTCGTCACTGATTGCACAAAGTCTTCATCAACGTTGAACAGAAATTTGTCTGACTCGTACATATTGGCTCTGAACCGCGCCCAATCATCGTCAGAGACCTCCGGGCGTCGGGGCCGAAGCTCGTCGGCCCACGCGTCGTACATATCAAAAAAAGCGGACCTGTTGTCACTAAGACCAATGGTCTGGAACAGGACGCCCGATGCGACGCGGTCTGGTGCCTGCTCTATCAAACCCATCACATAAGGTCCGCCGATACACATTCCCGCCACATGAAAACGTTCAACCCCAAGGTGATCGAGGAGCGAGAGTTGATCTGCGGTGTAGGTCCCCCACCCATGATCACCAGAAATGGACCCTTTCGATCGACCCGCGTTGCGTTGATCCATAGCGATCACACGGAAACGATCACTTAACTGAGGTATCGGATTCCAAGGAGTCGACTCCCAGAAAGATGCTTCTGATTTCATACCGCCTGGTGCAATCAGAAGCAGCGGAAAACCGCTGCCGTATTCATCGAAATGGATTTCAGCATCATCAGAAACAAAACTAGGCATACGCATATTGTGGCACGTCGGTATTCTCATCGGTGATGTTGCTCTTACCTGGAACCGATAACGAAGCGTGTGCACTTCATGATTTCGGTGGTGATGGCCCGCCGGTGCTCCTAACACACGGAAATGGTCTTAACGCAGGTATGTGGGCAACCGTTGTCCCCAATCTGCGCCCACACCGTCAATGTTTTGGCCTTGACTTTCGTGGACATGGCGCATCACGGATCACCAAGTCCCCTTTAGACGTTGATAGAGGACGTCTAGTAGAGGAAGTGCTCAACGCCGTAGATGCTATCGACAACGGCCAAATCGACGCTGTGGGTCACTCCCTAGGTGGAGCGACCCTCCTCCGCACCGAACTCGAGAACCCTGGGACGTTTCGAAGGCTCTGGCTGTTTGAGCCAGTCATGGTGCCAGACGGCCATGCTCGGCCCGATGGCGATCACCCACTGGTCGTCGCTGCCCGACGACGCCGTACAAATTTTCCCTCACTTCAGGCCTTCACTGAACGTCTCTTAAGTAAACCTCCATTCGCGGACTGCGAGGAACAAGCCGTGCGGGCCTACGCCGAACTTGGCACTTATCCAACCAGCACGGGTGTGTGCCTCAGCTGTTCAGGAGACACAGAGGCCCGAATATTTGGATCGGGAACCACCACAGATTTCACAAAACTCAAATCGATCAACACCCCAACTGTTATAGCCAGAGGCGAAGCTGTAGCGATAGGAAACGAACTGCCCCCAGAGATGGCATCTCCCATAGCGTCACACCTCAAAGATGGCCGCCTCTTGCCCATGGAAGGCCTGACTCACTTTGGCCCAATGGAGGACGGGGCAACCGTCAGTCAGGCCATATTGCAACACTTGTTATAACCGTTAGGCCACCGCTGGGAGAGAGTCCGGGTCTATCTCGTAGAGATCGACGACATTGCCCCAAACCATCGCCTCTCTTTCGTCATCTGGAACCTCAGCCAAAATATCGTCGAGAATTGGGCGAGAGTTGGGCCATATCGAATCATGGTGCGGATAGTCGTTACCCCATAGAAGATTGCTCACTCCAATTGCATGCCGTGTTGCTATTCCTTCTTGATCATCTTCAAAAGTCACCCAGAAGTTTCGGTCAAAATACTCTGATGGCTTCATGGTCAAACCATCCGCTAATTCCCACGGGGTTCGATATGCAGCGTGATCCAAACGTTGCAAGGTGTGTGCAACCCACCCGGTCTCATATTCACTGATTACAAATTTCAGCTCAGGAAACCGTTCCACCACGCCACCGCAAATGATGTCAATCATGGTGTTAACCGCTGTTGTGTGAGCGAGGGTGTAACCCTTAAGGTTCCCGCCTGGCGTCCCCCAGTGTTTGGGAAGACCTCCATCTAAGGTTTGCCCGGTGAAAATGTGCATGGTGAGCGGAACACCGTACTCCTGTGCTCTGGCCCAAAACGGATCGAATGCGGGGTCGCTGTAGGGAAGCGAAGGATCAACGTGGGCTGGAATAGCAAAGCCTCTGACGCCACGTTCGGCAGAGCGATCAATTTCAACCAATGCTCGTTCGACGTCAGGTAACGGCAGGCATCCGACTCCAATCAAGCGATTCCGATCCACGGAGCAATAGTCGAGAACCCAGTCGTTGTGCTGACGGAAAGCCATGTCACGCACCTCGGGATCGGGAATAGCGAAGGTAAACATACTGAGGCTCGGGTACATAACTTCGCCCACAATTCCGTCTGTGGTCTGTTCCTCTAAGCGAGCCACTGGATCCATGACACCAGGGTTGAAGCCGTCGTATCCCATAGCGATCCGTTCGTGGGTTGCCGGATCGTCGAGACGTGCACCGGCGATACCTAAACGTCCAACTGGCAGGGTTTGCATTCCTCCAGGAAGCACCAACCACGTACCCGGCTTGCCCTGGTAGTCCTTTTCGATGAACGGCGCCCGATCACCAAATTTGTCAGTCAAGCCGTCATAGATCTCCGCGGCTTCAACGACGTGGGAGTCGCAAGAAAAGTAGCGCATAAGTTCCCCTTTGTAACCGGCTAGCTCTCAGCTCTTGTTATCTGAAACCGTAGCAGGACCGCACGGCTGACTTCCGAGAGCTGTTCGATCTCTTGTGGTCAAGTCTCACCGTGATACGTCAAGCCCAGTCATTAACGAGCCGCGCCATCTCAATCGCCGCGACAGCAGCTTCTTCCCCAACGTTGTGTGATCCCGGACCTTGGGAGCGTTCAATTGCCTGCTCAGTTGACTCGACGGTCAAAACTCCAAAGGTAATCGGAACTCCAACTTCAAGTTGCGCCTGTTGAATGCCTGAAGCGCAGCCTTCCGAAACTATCTCATAGTGCGTTGTCTCTCCGCGAATCACTGCCCCAATAGCAATCACCGCGTCTACCTTTCCCGAAGAGGCCACCACTCGACACGCCATCGGCAATTCAAAACATCCAGGAACCGCAACCGGGCCCACAGCCTTAGCTCCGAAGGCCTCTAGGCCCCGAAGAGCCCCTTCCAATAACCGGTCAACGATCGACGTATTCCATCGCGCATGAACAATCGCTATTTGAAGCCCAGCGCCATTTAAACCAACAGACGCTGATGCACGGTTTTCGCCGGTAGCCATATATCAAACTCTAGAGAACGACGACACGGCTTGCTATCAACGACCTATCGTCTTTGTGTGATCCTCACCTCCGAACACAATAAAATTAGAGAAGTCGCTCGCAGTTTCGCTCGTAGTGAAATTGCTCCCAATGTCCGAGAGTGGGAAGCGCAAGGTGGCGCGCCAAAGGCTTTGTACCAAGCTATGGCGAACATCGGCCTACTTGGCATGACTATCGATCCTGTCTACGGCGGGTCGGGCTTGGACTTCGTGTCCTACGCACTCGCCATGGAAGAAATAGCAGCAGTTGACGGCGGAATCAGCAACATGATGTCCGCCAACAACTCCCCCGTTGCCATAGGAATAGCTACTCATGGCACAACGGAACAAAAGGATCGCTTCTTGCCACGTCTGTGTGCAGGAGAGTGGCTCGGCTCGTTTCACTTGACCGAGCCCCATACTGGCTCTGATGCATCATCAATTACAACTCGCGCTGTTCGAGATGGAAACCAATACATCCTCAACGGACACAAAGCCTTCATCACAGCAGGATCGACCTCAGACATAGCGATGATTGTCGCCGTTACGGACCCACAACAAGACAACCCCGGAATCAGCGTCTTCCTCACTCCGACCGATAATCCCGGCTACCAAGTCATCAATACCGAACGAAAACTAGGCCACAGAACCAACGATTTGTGTCAGGTGCGATTTGATGAAATGCGCATTCCCGCTACAGATTTGTTAGGCGAAGAAGGGCGTGGCCTCGCGATTGCTCTGGGTAGCCTCTCCTTGGGTCGAATAGCTACAGCGGCTCAGGCAGTTGGCGGCGCCCGTCAAGCCCTGCAACTTTCGAAGGATTACGCCTCTCAACGGGAGACTTTTGGAAAACCCATCATGGGACATCAGAGCGTTGCTTTCACCCTTGCAGAGATGGCAACCGAGGTTGAGGTGGCGCGCCAAATGTACCTGCATGCTGCTTCTCTTCATGATGCTGGTGAAGACTCCGCTACCGCAGCGTCAATGGCGAAACTATTTGCTTCGGAAATGGCTGAACGCGTCGCATCGAAAGCAATCCAAATACACGGAGGTGCCGGATTTCTCGAAGACCACCTCGTAGAGAAAATCTATCGCGACGTGCGGGTCTACCAGATATACGAAGGAACCTCCGAAGTTCAGAAAATCGTTATCTCCCGTAATCTAGATTCACTCGAACTGTGACGGCCTGGCACTGTTCTAGGCTCTTCACATGACACTGATTCGTGTTGCGGCAGACATTGGTGGCACATTTACCGATATTGCGCTTGACACCCCATCTGGCCTCTACACCAGCAAGGTTCTAACAACGGCACAAGAACCCGCTATCGGTGTCCTTCGTGGAATCGAGGAAGTACTCAACGAAGCAGGACTAAAGGCGAGCGATATTGATGTTTTTGTTCATGGCACCACCTTGGCAACGAACGCATTGATAGAGCGCCGCGGCGCGGTAACAGCCCTGCTGACCACAGAAGGCTTACGCGACTCAGTCGAAATGGCTCACGAGAACAGGTTTGAGCAGTATGACCTTGCCATGACGCGACCCGAACCGCTGGTTCCCCGCGACCTGCGCTTCGGCATACCTGAGAGACTCGATTCAACTGGCCGCGCGCTCAAAGACCTAGACACCGCAGCATTACGAACTGCCGTCCACACAATGAAACAAAAGGACGTCGAGAGTGTCGCCATCGGCTTCCTACACAGTTACGCCAACAGCAGCCATGAGCAACGAGCAGCAGAGATTGTTCAAGATTTGTGGCCAGAGGTATCGATAACCCTCTCTAGCGAAGTCTGTCCAGAGATCCGAGAATACGAACGCTTATCGACTGCATGCGCAAACGCTTACATCCAACCGCTGGTGACTCGTTACCTCCGGGATTTAGAATCCCGACGGCACGCTCTCGAAATGTCATGTCCCATGTTGCTGATGCAGTCCGGTGGGGGCCTCGGCACCCTAGAAGACGCTCTGCGATTCCCTGTTCGATTGGTGGAGAGCGGTCCCGCCGGCGGTGCCCTTTTGTCTGCAGAGTTAGCTCGCTCTTTTCAGTTAGAGAAAGCTCTCAGCTTTGACATGGGCGGTACCACTGCAAAACTTTGCATTATTAACGATGGTTACCCGAGAACGTCCCGCGAGTTTGAAGTTGGGCGCGAATACCGATTTCTCGCGGGCAGCGGGTTGCCTCTGCGTTTGCCGGTCATTGAAATGGTGGAAATAGGGGCCGGAGGATCCTCAATTGCAAGGCTCGATGAGCTTGGCCGTATCGCAGTCGGCCCCACGAGTGCTGGCAGCGAACCCGGTCCCGCCTGCTATGGCCGGGGCGGCGAAGCTCCAACAGTGACCGACGCGGATGTTGCTTTAGGTCGCATTCTTCCCGACGGGTTCGGGAAAACCGAGTTGAAATTCTCGAAGAAAGCTGCATTTAGCGCCATTAACGACACGATGCTCGACGCCGAGACGCAAGATCCAACTCTGGCGGCTCTCGGAGTTGTTGAAACAGTCGATGAGAATATGGCTAGCGCTGGTCGAGTGCACGCCATCGAGCAGGGCTGCGACATCACCGATGGCACGTTAATTGCTTTCGGTGGGGCAGCTCCCCTACATGCAGCCCGTGTCGCAGAGAAGTTGGGAATTTCCGATGTCATAGTCCCAAATGGCGCGGGCGTTGGTTCCGCGATTGGTTTTTTGCATGCCCCGGCGTCACACGAAAATGTCCGTACCCGATACCTTCATCTCGACTCTCTTAATGTTGACGAGCTCATAACGATGCTTGAGGAAATGCTTGCGGAATCCGAGGGGATAGTTCGACGGGCGGCGCCTCATGAGGACCTACTGCGAAGCGCAAAAGCGTTCATGCGTTACGCGGGTCAAGGACACGAAATAACAGTCCACCTCGATCTTGACGAAATCCTCTGCAACCCCAGCCCTGACGCCGCGCATCTGCAAAAAATCTTAGAGGAAGCCTTTGTCGAAGAGTATCGACGCCTTTACGGGCGAGAGATCACCGGATTGGGGGTGGAGACCCTCAGCTGGGTAGCGACAGTGAGCTCTCCGACGAAGACATCGAATTTCGAGAATTCTGAAATTCCAAAACATAAGCTCGAAACGCAGGTCACCACCCTGGCCGCCGATACCTCTACAGGAGAAATGACGGCAACAAGTGTCGTAGCTCGAACCGAGTTAAGCAACGCTTACGTAGTCGGCCCTGCACTCGTAACTGAAAGTCAAACCACGACCTTTGTTCCCGCGTCGTACAGCGCTTGGCTAACTGCCAGTGGCCACCTTCGAATGCGAGGGCAGCAGGCAGGTTTCAGCGAATCTCCATCTGAAACCTCAACGGCATTAAAATCACTCCATCGAGACATCATGTGGAACCGGCTAATCGCTGTTGTCCAAGAGCAGGCGACCACCCTGGTTCGCTCAGCCTTCTCAACTTCGACCCGCGAGGCTGGTGACCTTTCAGCTGGCGTCTTCGATCCCCAGGGCAGAATGTTGGCCCAGTCGATTACTGGAACACCGGGACACGTCAACTCCATGGCCGCTTCGGTTAGCCATTTCTTAGACGAATTTCCGGTTCAGACGATGCGTCCTGGTGACATTTACCTCACCAACGATCCGTGGAAAGGCACAGGACACCTCTTCGACGTCGTCGTGGTTACGCCGGTGTTCCGGCAAAGCCACGTGATAGCACTTTTCGCATGTACCAGTCATGTGGTTGATATCGGCGGAGTTGGATTTAGCTCCGCCTCCAGCGAGATATTCCATGAAGGATTACAGCTGCCGATTATGCGATTCGCTACCAATGAAGTGTTCGATCCTAACGTCGTAAAGATCATTGAAGGAAACGTTCGAGATGGCGTTCAAGTCATGGGGGATATCTATTCGCTAGCTGCTTGCAATCGAGTGGGCGCTCTTCGTCTGACTGAGATGATGGACGAATACCAACTCACAGATCTTGACGATCTCGGACAGTACATCATCGAAACTTCTCGCCTCGCGATGCTCAAAGAGATCCAGGCCCTGCCCGAAGGCACCTGGAGGGCTTCCATGCGGGTGGACGGTGTTGACGAGCCTCTAGATATCGTTACCGAGTTAGAAATTACATACGAGGGCATCAAGGTCCGTTTCGACGGCACGAGTCCTGTCCAACCGCACGGAATCAACGTCCCTATGTCCTACACGGATGCCTACACCTCATTTGGGGTGCGTTGTATCGTCGGCCCAAACATCCCAAACAACGCCGGATCTCTCGAAGTCGTAGCTGTTTCAGCCCCATCAGGCTGCATTCTCAACGCACCTCATCCTGCAGCCGTCAATATTCGGCACGTTATGGGTCAAATGCTGCCCGACGCTGTGTATGGCTGCCTTGCTCAGGTCATTCCAGACAAAGTTCCAGCGGAAGGCACCAGCTCTCTATGGAATTTGTTGGCAAGTGGTATGTGGGACGACGACAGGACTGCAAACTTCATGATGATGAGCTTTAACTCCGGCGGAGCGGGAGCGCGCCCAGGTCAAGACGGGCTATCGGCGACCGCCTTTCCTAGCGGGGTGCGTAATATGCCCGTCGAAATAAACGAAGTTGTGTCACCGCTCATCTTTTGGCGTAAAGAATTTCGCCCGGACTCAGGAGGCGATGGAGAATTTCGAGGAGGGTTAGGGCAAGTTGTCGAACTCGGCCATCGAAACGACGGGGAGTTCCTCTTCAGCGCTACCTACGAAAGAGTCCAACACCCGGCGCGAGGTCGTCACGGAGGAAGCGATGGCTTACCCGGGCGACTTTCTCTCGACGACGGGACTCCTGTTCCCGCTAAAGGTAACACTTTGGTGCCGGGCGGCAGACACCTAATTGTCGAATTTCCAGGTGGCGGTGGCCTAGGTAAGCCAGAACAGCGAATGGAAGAGGCGCGGCTCCGCGACCGGAGATTAGGGTACGTAACGTCTTAAGCCGGGGGGTTCGGCGTGACAGAGTCCGAAGAGCAACTGCCGCTCAGCGGCATCAAAGTATTCGAGTTGGGCATCGCCATAGCCTCACCATTTTGCGGCAAGTTGATGGCGTATTTCGGGGCGGATGTAATCAAAATCGAATCCCGCACTAGCCCCGATATCGTTCGTCTACTTGGCTCGGCCTGGCTCAAAGATCGCGAGGAGCTCGCGTCAATCGCTTCCGATACCAGTCCCTACGTATCGGAAATGAATGCCTCGAAACGCAGCGTCGGCCTAGAACTCAAAACCGACCAAGGCAGAGCGACGGCTATGCAAGTTCTTGCAGAATGCGACGTTTTCTTAGCCAATTTTGGCGCCCGAGCCCTGGCTGATCTTGGCTTTGACTACGAATCAGTTAAGGCAGTCAAACCCGACATTGTTTACGTTCAGTTGCCGGGTTTTGGCAGCAATCCTGGTACGCCGTATTACCCGTTTGTTGCCTGGGGCCCCAACCAAGCGCCGCTCGTGGGAATGGACGACTTCACTGGTCACAGCGATGATCCTCCCGCTGGTATCGCAACCGTTGCCCCACCCGACTACATGTCAGCCCTGCACGCCGCTATAGCGACGCTAACCGGCCTGGAGCAACGGGATCTTACCGGTGAGGGAGTGCACGTAGATATCAGCCAGTTTGAGACAACCCTTGCGCTTCTTGGCCCATTCGTAATGGACTACGACCTAACTGGCGCCATCCCCAGCCGTATGGGTAATCGCTCAATGTGGGGCGCCCCACAGGGTGTTTACCCATGTTCCGGCACTGAAAACTGGATCGCTATTAGCGCCACAGACGAAGATGATTGGCGCGCAGTGAGAACCTTGGCCGGCAACGCCATCGATCAAATGTTTGATGATGCTGCACTACGCATGGAGCACCAAGACCAACTTGACGAAGAAATGGCGAGTTGGACTGCCGCTTTTCAGGTCGATGATCTGGTCGATCGTCTCCAGACCCTTGGTGTCGCCGCTCACACAGTGTCCACTAACGAAGATCTTCTTCACGACACCCACGTAATGAGTCGCGGCTGGTACCAAGTCGCAGATTCAAAGCGCTTAGGACGCGATGTCTTCAGCAACTGCGCCGTCCGCCTGGACCAAACCCCAGGTCGTTGGACCCACGCAGGACCGTCCATGGGTCAGCACACTCGGGAAGTGCTCCAGAGTTTCGTGGGTCTGAGCGACACACAGATTGATGAACTCATTGACGCTGAAGCCGCTTTCGAGGCCATCGCTCCTGAAACGGTGACCAGTCGACCTTGGGACGACTGGATCCATATGTTCATTCCCGGGGTTGATGATGCGAGGGACCTCTAATGGCGGTCCCGTACCAAGGCGTAACAGTGGTTGACACCACCGGCCTCACAGGCGCCTACGCAACTCGACTGTTTGCGGGTCTGGGCGCCGAAGTCGTGCATCTGGAGCCCCCTCAAGGGTCTGCTCTGCGACAATTGGCCCCCTTCGTTGAAAGCGTCGACTCACCTGAAAACAGCTTGTGGTGGAACTATTTGGCCATGGGCAAGCGCAGCGTCGTGCTCGAACCCGGAGACACCGACTCCTTAGAGCGACTTATTTCACAAGCAGATGTGGTCTTCGAGGATCAACTTCCGGAACGTTCCGGTATCCCAGCAGAATTGATTGGTCCTTCCACCATCCGAACCAGAATTTTGCCGTTCGGGCTTACTGGTCCGAAGCGGGGTTGGAAGAGCTCCAACCTCGTGGCTTGGGCCGGTTCAGGAATTCTGTACACGACAGGATTTACCGATCGTCCCCCTGTTGCTCCTGCAGCCCCTGTGCAGCTTGCATGTCATGCGGCAGGGGCTTCCGCTCTTGTCGGAACGCTCCTCGCTCTTCGTGCTAGGCGACTCAGCGGCATAGTGCAAAACGTCGAAATTTCCATGCAAGAGGCGGCGTTGACGATCGCGCCTGAAACCGGGGTTCCGATGTTGCTTGACGACAGAGTGCACAGGGAGCGCACCGGAAACCGTCGTGACTTGGGTCGGCCCTTCGGACTCTATCCCTGCAGCGACGGTTTCGTTTCAATCATCGTACTGATGCCAAGGCACTGGGTTGCTATGGCGCAGTGGGTGGCCGAAGTAACCGGAAACGAGAGCATCACCGAGCCTGTTTTCGAGGACAACGCGGTTCGGATCGAAGCTAAAGATTTGATTGACGAATGGGTCGAGGAACTCACCACCCAAGGAACCCGCCTTGAGTTGTTCAGAGAGGGTCAACGGCGCGGGATACCTATTACACCCGTTAACACCGTAGATGCATTAGTCGATGATCCTCACCTAGAAGCCGCAGAATACTGGTCCTCTACCGATCTTTACGATGGTCAGACGGTAACGGTGCCTGGTGCGCCCTTTAGAACAAATGCACAGTGGTGGTCGACAAGCCGTGCCCCATTCTTAGGTGAACACACCGAGTTGTATATCAACTGACCTTAAGAAACGACGTTGAATCTGAGGCCACAGACTTCAATCGTGTCACCTTCACAAGGTAGCCCAAAGTCTTGAGCACTCTTAAGTAAAGACACAGGGTCTGAGGCCTTGATGTCGATACCTCCAAGACCCTCTGGTCGACCATCTGAAGGAGCAACGAATCGGACGGGACCATCTGCGGTCAATATGGTCGGGTCCTCATACTCCAGCTCAATGGCTTGCTGAAGTAAATCAGCCCACCGCGCAGCTAAACGTCCTGGTTCAGGTGTCTGAATTTCAGCTCCGACGATCGCCTCAATGATTTCGGTGTTGCGGTGATCTTTCCAGTCTCGTTCCACTGGCCACCAATCACCGTCAGGTGCATCCTCGTTTTCGCACCAACGAAGCTCCACCAAGCAGCCGGGCAGATCTTTGGGGTGAATGTGAAGAGCATCGCTGTCAGATTCGCTAATTTCACCGCCGGCTACCAGTCTCACACCTTGTTTTTCTAAATGTTCTCGGTGCGTCTCATAGTCGGATCGGCTGACTTGAAAGAGCAGCATGTAACCACCAGCGCCTTGACGGCGGGCTATGTAGCGACCGCCAGCTGATTCAGGACCAGGTCTTAAAGGTGTAACCAACTCCAAGAACTGATTCCCAATTGGCATAACGAAGTTCTTGAGGCCGAAGACGCTCACACCCGCTTCGCGGCCAGGGCGAGTACCTGGGTCCCTATAGGCAACGTCAAGACCGAAAACTTCACGCAACGCTCGCTCCGTGAAGTCGTATTCGTCTCCGACCATCGCCACTTGACGCAGCCGTAAATCCATCAAGATCCCCCAAACTCTCGACGAAGAGGTGCCAGTACCTCAGAGATGAACATGTCCGCTTCTGCAGCTGAGGAGGGATTACCGAAATCCAGAACAAAGTGCTCGAAGCCAATTTCGATCAGACCACTTAACAAGTCAGCAAATTCGCTCGCTTCGGATTTCGTCTCTGGTAAGGCACGCTCGATAGTTAACGAAAACTGAATTTCGCTCAAATCACGTTCCAACAAGTGCAGTTGCTTATGCATCACGTCGCATTTGCGTTCAAGCGATTCTCGGCTACCTCTCCAGACCGTGTTCCATATATCTGCCTGACGAGCCGCCAAAGGTATCCCTATCTGCTCACCGGAAGTACCTACACAGACCTGCGGAATCACCTCGGGTCGTGGCGGAGCTGCAGCGCCCTCAATACGGAACATATCCCCCTCAAAGCGAGGTTCGTCCTCGGACCACATCCGCCTGCAAATTTCTATGGTTTCTTCCAACTGTTTGAATCGGACGCTTGGCTTAGGAAACTCATAGCCGTAGGAGTGGTACTCCTCCTCGCGCCATCCAGCACCGATGCCCAAGATGAAGCGATTCCCAGTCAGAAACTGCAGCGTGCTTGCCATTTTTGCCGTCAAGGCAGGAGGCCGGTAGCCCACCCCCAATACGTGATGACATAAATCGATGTCCGGGAATTTCGCGGCACACCAAGTTAACGTCGTCCAGGCTTCAAGAAAGGGATCTGTCTTTTGATCAAAACCATAAAAATGATCAGCGATCCACAAACTGTCGAAATGCGCAGTTACATCGGGCAAAACGTGGTCACACTGATATTGGACAATGGGCTGATAGTCACTCCACTTGTTCCCGATCACTGGAGACAGCCACCCAAAACTCAGCCCTTGCGCACTAGTAGCCACTGCAGCACCCTTCCCAACACGTCACCCCATCAAGTTTGAACGGCTGTGCGCCAACCATGGGGATCATCACCGCTCCCATTTTGGATTGCGACCAAGCTCTCTCGCAGACGAAGGGTGTTACTTCCGGGTTCACCATCCCCAAAGGTAATTTGTGCGTCACCTCGTAACACAGTTCCGACCGGTGACAGCACGGCTGCTGTGCCCGACAAAAACGCTTCGCCGTTCTCGGCCCACTGTTGAAGTTCGTCGAGCTCGATGGGACGTTCTTCCACCTCGTAACCCAAGTCGTTTGCAAGGGCGAGCACCGATGAGCGGGTTACCCCATGCAGGAAAGAGCTATCTAACTGGCGTGTCACCACTCGATTATCGTCGGCAAGGAAAAAGTTGGCGGCACCCGTTTCGGTAATGTCACCGCCAGTGGCGAAGAGGATTTGATCAACAGCAGCATTCTCTGCCATAGCGTCCAAAGTAGGTGACAACGCCATCGCATAGTTCGCACCTGACTTCACCATCCCGAACTGGGGCGTGGTGCGGGGAATCTCTTCCTCTATCAGCAAAGTTAGAGGCCTAACACCGCCTTTAAAGTAATCACCAACTGGGCAGTTAACCACGTACAACAGTGCTTCAGAGGACGGGGTCGCAGCGGCTCCAATATTTGGTTCTGTGCCAATAAGGGTCGGTCGAATGTAAAGGGATCCAGGTGGTGGAGGGACCTCTTCGACATTTGCCTCGACTGTGTCAATAATCATTTGGCGTAGAACGTTTGCGTCCGGGATCGGGAGTCTCAGCAACGAAGCGCTCTGACACATTCGGGCGACGTGGTCGTCAAGGCGGAAGATCGCGAGAGAGCCGTCGACCTGCCAGTGAGCTTTTAGACCTTCGAAGATTGCGCTCCCATAGTGCAAAGCGTGGGCCGCTGGACTCAAGGTGAAGTCACCATACGGTTCGACGCTACCCGCGTATCCATAGACGCCATTAGCGGTGGGCGCAGTGGCCATCCAGTCGCAAAAGACTGTGCCAAACGGCACAGTCATCGGATCAGGCTTTTCACTCATGACATCTCCATTCAAGGTTGAAACTGTACCTCACCACTGAGAGGACAAGATCAGATTTGAGTTGGAATCGCCACTCGATAAGACTTTGGGGCCGTCTGTCCCCTACGTTGTGCATATGACTCAACTTTCCCAGTCTGTACGACTTGACTTTGAAGACGACATTGCGATTATCCGCGTGGATAATCCGCCAGTAAACGCGCTCAGCTTTCACGTCCGACAAGGCCTTTTGGATGGCGTCACTGAAGCGGAACAAAGTGACGCTAACGCCATAGTCCTTATTTGTGAAGGACGCACATTTATCGCCGGAGCCGACATCACCGAATTCTCAGGCAAACCGCAACCACCATCGCTCCAAGAAGCCCAAGATGCTATGGAGAACTGCTCCAAGCCCGTAATAGCAGCCGTGCACGGCACCGCACTGGGCGGAGGCCTAGAGGTCGCCTTGTGCGCCCACTATCGAGTGGGGGTCGCCTCCAGTCAATATGGGCTCCCTGAAGTGAAACTCGGCCTTCTACCCGGGGCCGGAGGCACTCAACGTTTGCCTCGCATCACCGGCGCGTCCAAGGCGCTCGAAATGATGACAAGTGGTGATCCGATAGCAGCTGAGGAGGCACTGGCTTGCGGCCTGATCGACGAAATTGTTGACGATTTAGAGCAGGGCGCTGTGGCGTTCGCTCGCCGGGCGGTTTCCGAGCAAATGCCTCTCCTGCGAATTCGCGACCGGAATGACAAGCTAGCAGATACCCCATCATCTCTATTCGAAGACTTCCGCGCGAGTATCGCTCGAAAAACCCGCGGCTTTCTCGCCCCCGAATACAACATTCGTTGTGTTGAAGCCGCAGTAAACCTTGACTTCGAAGATGGGTTAAAGCGCGAGCAAGAGTTGTTTCGCGACCTAATGACAGGGACACAATCAAAGGCTCAGCAGTACTACTTCTTTGCTGAGCGCGCGGCGCTCAAGATCCCGGGGCTTCCCAAAGAGACCGAACCTATAGACGTCGCGCGCTGCGGCGTCCTCGGAGCCGGGACAATGGGCGGAGGCATAGCAATGAACTTCGCAAATGTTGGAATTCCCGTAACCATCGTCGAACGAGACCAAGAATCTCTCGATAGAGGCCTTGCCGTTGTGCGATCCAATTATGAAAGAACTGCTGCTCGGGGGGGCATCACCAGCGACGACGTCGAAACTCGGATGGGTCTTATTTCTGGTTCCACCGACATGGGCAACTTCGCAGACTGCGATCTGGTCATAGAGGCGGTATTCGAAAACATGGACCTTAAGAAATCCATTTTCTCAGAGTTGGATGACATTTGTAAGCCAGGGGCGATTCTCGCTTCGAATACCTCAGCGCTAGACATCAACGAAATTGCTTCAGCAACCACCCGCCCTGAAGCCGTTATAGGAATGCACTTCTTTTCACCCGCAAACGTGATGAAGATGCTCGAGGTAGTTCGCGGAGACGCTACTTCCGATGTCGCAATTACCACCGCCATGAAGATCGGGCGGTCAATCGGAAAAACACCAGTGTTGTGTGGCGTCTGTCACGGGTTCGTGGGCAACAGAATGTTGTTCATGCGCGGAGTGGAAGCAGAAAAGATGATCCTTGAGGGCGCTGCCCCTTCACGCGTGGATCAGGTCCTTTTCGATTTTGGTCTACCGATGGGACCGTTCGCCATGAGCGATTTAGCGGGCCTAGACATTGGATGGGACGAAGCCACCTCATCCGGAGCCACCGTCAGGGAGCTTTTATGCGAAAGCGGTCGCAGAGGCCAAAAAAACGGTCAGGGTTACTACACATATGACCCCGATACGCGAGCCGCTACCCCTGACCCAGAGGTGGAAGAGATCATCGCAGCTTTCGCCGAACGTCAGGGCATAGAACGCCGTGAAATAAGTGACCAAGAAATTCTGGAGCGATGTCTATACCCAATGGTTAATGAGGGCGCAAAAATTCTTTCAGAAGAGATCGCTATTAGAGGAAGCGACGTCGACGTTGTCTGGATCAACGGATACGGGTGGCCCATGTACACCGGCGGCCCAATGTTTTGGGCCGATACGGTCGGGTTGGAAGAAGTAGCTGAACGAATCAACCACTATGCATCTACTATCGGTGGCGACCACTGGTCAATTTCGCCACTGATCGAACAACTGGTTTCCGAACAAGGTTCACTGAGCACATATACGAATTGATGCGTAACTATGCCAACTGACTTTTGCGAGCTAGCCAACAGTTACGTGCCCGAATTGCGGGCACGCGGACGCGAAATCGACGCTGCTCGGAAGCTCCCGCAAGACATCGCGGATCGACTCGCCGACGACGGCTTTTATCGTTTCTGCACACCACAGGAAATCGACGGCGTTGGAGCGACGCCAGAAGACTTAGCTCGTGTCTGCGAAGTACTCGCTGCAGGTAACGGTTCAGCAGCTTGGTGTGTGTTCATCGGCGCCACGTCTCAGTACATGTTCCCAGCTGCCTCACCAACGCTCCTCGCGGAACTAACAAAAGCCTCAAATCTGATCACCAGTGGAGTATTCGCCTATTCCGGCACCGCAACAAAGATGGATTCATCAGGTGATCGCTGGAGCATCAACGGGCGTTGGGACTGGGGCTCAGGCTGCCTCAACGCTGAGTGGATCTCCGGCGGCGTGATCTTGTGCGCCGAAAGTGGCGAACCTTTACTCGACACCAAGGACCGACCAACTGAAGCTCGTGCTTTTTTTCGACCCGAAGAAATAACCATCCTCGATAACTGGCACACCTCTGGGCTCCGCGGCTCCGGCTCCAACTCATACACCGCAGAAAATCTCGTGTTGGACAACTACCGAATAGCCACGGTAGAGGCACTCAGGTCGTCTCCCCTTTCACAATTACCGATTTACCGGTTTCCCCGTTTCGGCTATCTGGCATTGCCCATTGGAGCGATTGCCCTCGGAATGGCCCGCGACTCAATCGACGAAGCCCTAGGTGTTGCAAAGTCCAAGACACCAACGGGCTCAGCTCGAACACTTTCAGCTCGTCCCGCATTCCAACGAGACGTAGCCGCAGCCGACGCTTCACTCCGAGCCGCTAGAGCCTCCTTTTACGACGACATCTCAGCAGCCTGGTCAGAAGCCCAACAGGGCATTGGTTCTCTCGAAACACGACGACTGCTACGCACTTCAACAACCCACGCCGTCACGACCTCAACAGAGGTTATTGATCGAATGTACACAGCGGTCGGCGGCACATCCGTTTACGAAGACTCGGCCCTTCAGCGTCACTTCCGCGACGTTCATGTTGCTTCACAACACATGATGGTCGCCGAACCCGTCGTAGAACTAGCTGGACGCGTCATGAGCGGCATCGACAACAACGCCCCCGGGTTATAAGGATCAACGTAATGAACCTCGGGAACGACCTCCAGCGATGAGAAAACCCCGCGCTCTTGACGAGTTCTCCTTGACCTCAGAGCCGACCAGCGCCGAGGACTTTGACGTCGAACGCCTAATCCGTAAACGCGAGACGGCATTGGGTTACCGAATAATGGCGTCCTGGGGTTGGGGGGCAGATGGTTCAGGCCACATCACAGCTCGCGACCCTGAGCACACTGATTGCTTTTGGCTACTTGCCTACGGGGTTCCCTTCGGGCAGGCAACCGTTGAGGACCTAGTTCTCGTCAACGAACTTGGAGACGTAATCCAAGGGCAGGGCGACATCAATCCAGCAGCCTTTTGTATCCATGCACCCATTCACGCGAACCGACCAGACGTCATCGGCGCAATCCACGCCCACACCCCTTATGGCACACCTTTCTCTGCGTTAGCAGAACCGCTAACAATGACCAGCCAAGAGGCCGCCGCCTTTCATCAACTTCAGGGCGTTTTCCACGGAGAAGAGGTCAATGTGACCGATATTGCTACGGGACAACGAATAGCCGAGGCGCTCGGCCCTGGACGCTTGGTGGTGTTGGCCAATCACGGGCTACTTACTGTCGGAACCTCAGTCGCCTCTGCGGTTGGCTTCTACCTCAATGCGGAACATGCCGCTGAGGTGTGCATCAAAGCACCAAACGGCAGAAAAATAAGCGATGAAGCCGCAGCCGAGGCACATAAATCGGTAGGACAAGAACTCAACGGCTGGCACGTGTTCCAGTGGCTCGTGCGCTCCCGACTCAACGATCCGTGCGCAGTGGGTTGATTAGAGTAATGACTTCCGCAACCGATGTCGACGTAGTGGTAGTTGGTGCCGGCAATGCCGCGTGTTGCGCAGCATTAGCCGCCGCCGAGCGAGGCGCCAAGGTACTGGTCCTTGAACGGGCCCCCAAAAATGAAGCCGGAGGCAACAGCCGTTTTACGGCTGGAGCAATTAGGTTCGCCTACTCAGGCGTTGATGATTTAACCGCCTTGATGCCCGATTTGACCGAATCAGAAATCGAAAGCACTGACTTCGGCACATACACCGAAGAGCAGTTCTATGAGGACATGGGTCGCGTAACCGACTACCGAACAGACCCTGAATTAGCCCACTACCTGGTTTCCCAAAGCAACCAAACCGTGATGTGGATGCAGCGAAACGGAGTCCGATTCGCTCCCATTTGGGGCCGTCAAGCCTTCAAAGTTGATGGGAAGTTTAAGTTTTGGGGAGGCCTCACAGTGGAAGCCTGGGGAGGCGGAGAGGGCCTTGTTGATGCACTACATGGCGCCTTAGCGAATAACGGCATCGAGCTGCGATACGACACAACTGTTCAGGATCTCTTGTTCGACGGTCACACTGTTACAGGGGTGCGAGTACGCCACCAAGATCAGATCGTCGAGATCCCTGCAAAGGCGGTGATTCTTACTGCTGGTGGATTCCAGGCAAATGCGGAATGGCGGACACGGTATTTGGGTCCAGGGTGGGACCTAGCAAAGGTTCGCGGAACCCGTTTCAACACTGGTGATGGCATTCGTATGGCCCTAGATGTAGGCGCCATGCCATACGGCAACTGGAGCGGAGCCCACGCAGTCGCGTGGGAGTACAACGCTCCGGAGTTTGGTGATCTGGCAGTAGGCGACGCTTTCCAAAAACACAGTTACCCCTTCGGAGTCGTCATCAATAACAACGGTGAACGCTTTCTCGACGAAGGTGCCGACTTCAGGAACTACACCTACGCTAAATACGGCCGGGAAATCCTAAATCAACCTGACCACTCGGCATGGCAACTATTCGACGCGAAAGTCGATCACTTGCTTCGAGACGAGTATCGAATAAAGCAAGTCACAAAAGTGCAGGCTGATTCAATCGAAGAGTTGTGTGCCCGGATGGAGGGCGTCAGCACTGAGGCAGCGTTGAACACCATTGCCGAGTACAACGCCGCAGTACGAACAGACATCGCGTTTAATCCGAACGTTAAGGATGGGCGATCGACCGAAGGACTCAGAATTAATAAGACCAACTGGGCTAACACCATCGACGAACCGCCGTTCCAGGCGTACAACGTGACCTGTGGCCTGACATTCACCTTTGGTGGCCTCAGAATTGACGCTCACGGCCAGGTCCTTGATACAGGGCTGGAAGAGATCCCCGGTCTGTTCGCTGCGGGTGAACTGCTGGGGGGGCTGTTTTATGGGAATTATCCTGGCGGCACTGGCCTGATGGCAGGCGCCGTGTTCGGCAGACTGGCCGGAGAGAGTGCAGGCTCAGCAAGCGCTAGTTAACTCGTCGCTCCTTGCCTTCCCAGTAAGGCGCCCGTAACTCGGTCTTCAGAATCTTTCCCGACGGATTTCGCGGAATCATGTCCATCCGCTCAACGGATGTCGGGCACTTATAGTGCGCTAAACGTTGACGGCAATATTCAATCACAGCGGTTTCTTCGGGATCGCATTCGGCAGCAGGCGTGATTATCGCTTTGACCGTTTCACCCCACTTTTCGTCTGGAACTCCAATGACAGCTGCGTCTGCAATCTCCGGGTGGGCCATTAAGGCGTTCTCCACTTCGGCGGGGTAGATATTCTCTGCACCCGAAATAATCATGTCTTTCACGCGATCGTGTATGAACAAGAAACCGTCCGATATGTATCCCGCGTCTCCGGTTCGAAACCAGCCGCGACCGTCTTCGTCAATTCCCTCTGGATAAGCCTCTGCTGTTGCATCCGGATCGTTCCAATAACTCTTTAAGTTTTGAATTGTTTTAACCCAGACCTCTCCCACTTCTCCCTCACCCAAATCTTCATGGGTTTCAGGGTCGACAATTCGTAACTCGACGTCACCCCAAACACGGCCGGCTGAGCGAAGCAGATGCGCCCGAGGACCTCCAGGGTCATGGTCATCGGCTCGGAGTATTGTCACGCCCCCAGTCGTCTCGGTTAATCCATAGGCCTGAACAAACTTGCACCCCATCAGATCCATACTTCCCGCGAGAACTTCTTCTGTGATGGGCGAAGCTCCGTAGACCATGCAACGCAAGCTTGAAAAGTCAGTCTCCTGGGCCTCAGGGGTGATCAAAAGGAACTGCAATATAGCCGGGACCAGCAACGCGTTCGTGACCGAATAAACCTCAACCAGCCGAAGCAACTCAACAAGGTCAGCTTCTCTCAAAAGCACATTCGTGCCTCCGTTAAAGAGTCCCACTACTCCCCATCCACTCCCCGCAATATGAAAGAGTGGCATCGCTACGAGGTTGACACTGTCGGTATCGAAATACCACTCCTCGCTCGCCGCTGGAAGCATCTCAAAAAAATTCCGATTAGTTAACTCGACGCCCTTAGGAAGGCCAGTCGTTCCCGATGTATATAACTGATACGAAGTGTCTGTCCAGCCGACTTCTACGTTGGGGTCCTCATCAGCAGCCGAACCGATCCAGGACAAATAATCCACATGGGATCCAGTTTCCCCCACGACGACCACGGTGCTGATGCTCGTTAGCTCCATCTGCTCGTAGTGGCCCAAAAACTCTTCGCCGATTAAGAGAACTTTGGCCCCCGAGTGATTGAGGATGTACTCCATTTCGGGAGCGGCCAAGCGCCAGTTCACCGCAACCCCAACCGCGTTAATTTTGCTTGCGCCAAAAAGGAAGCTGAAATACTCCGGACCATTCTTGTCCAAATGCGCAACGCGGTCCTGTGCTCCCACACCGGCTGCTATTAAAGCATTCGCCACCTGATTGGACTCCCGGTCCAGCTCCGCATACGTCCATTGACGATCCTCAAAAATCATGGCCACTTTGTCCGGTTGACTTGCTGCATGAACGCGGGTGATATCCGCTAGTGAAGTGATGGTCGACATCTGGCATTACCTCCGGGGCCCTTAAAACGACAATCTGACTTTACCTACTGCAAGTCCCACAACTGACGAGGTGGGTTGACGTAAAGAAGATGTAGCTTTAATCCGGTACCCAAAGCTAAATGGAGTGGCATGTCCAAAATTATTTACACGCATACAGATGAGGCACCCGCTCTTGCGACCTACTCCTTCCTGCCCGTCATCCAAGCATTTGCAAAAGCCGCCGGAATTTCAGTCGAAACCCGCGACATCTCTTTAGCTGGCCGCGTGATTGCAGCCTTTCCGGAGCTTCTCGACGACGACCAAAGAGTGTCCGACGCTCTCGCCGAACTAGGCGAAATGACACTCTTACCCGACGCAAACATCATCAAACTGCCAAATATCTCTGCGTCCATACCTCAGCTCCAAGCAACCATCGGCGAACTCCAGAGCGCTGGTTTCGCAGTACCGGATTACCCCACTGAAGCATCAACGGAGAAAGAACAGGAAATCCAAGCGCGGTATGACCGCATCAAAGGTTCAGCGGTAAATCCGGTATTGAGAGAGGGAAACTCCGACCGGAGGGCACCAAAGGCCGTCAAAGCCTTTGCTCAAAAATTTCCACATTCCATGGGTGCGTGGTCACCCGAATCCAAAACTCATGTGGCAAGCATGGGAGCGAACGATTTTCGGTCGAATGAAATATCAACCACAGTCGACTCAGACACAACGGTTCACATCGAGCATTTATCTGAGAGTGGAGAGCGCATCACCCTTAAAGAAGTAGCTCTATCCGCTGGCGAAGTTGTTGACGCCACATTTATGTCCGTGCGCCACCTCCAAGCATTCCTCAAAGAACAAATCGAGGACAGCAAAGACCAGGACGTACTGTTTTCATTGCATCTGAAAGCCACAATGATGAAGGTCTCGGACCCAATCATCTTTGGACATTGCGTCCGTGCCTACTTCTCGACAGTGTTCGAAAGACACGGAGAGCAGCTCGAAGCAGTTGGAGTCAACGTAAACAATGGTTTAGGCGACCTCATCGAAACGCTCGAATCTTTACCGGCCGACGAAAGAGTGATAATTGAGGCCTCAATTTTGGAGGCGTATGCCAACGGACCAGCACTGGCAATGGTGGACTCCGACCGGGGCATCACTAATTTGCACGTACCGAGCGACATCATTGTCGATGCCTCTATGCCAGCCATGCTTCGCTCGTCGGGGCAAATGTGGAACGCTGACGGCGAAATGCAAGACACAAAAGCAGTCATTCCCGATAGCAGCTACGCCGGCATCTATCAGGCCGTTATCGACGACTGCATCGCCCACGGAGCTTACGACCCGACAACTATGGGGTCAGTCCCCAACGTCGGTCTGATGGCACAAAAGGCCGAGGAATACGGCAGCCACGACAGAACTTACGAAGTAGAGCAACCCGGAACCGTCTCTGTTGTGACCCCGAACGGCGATGTACTGCTCCAACACCAAGTTGAAGTAGGTGACGTCTGGAGGATGTGCACAGTCAAGGACGCCGCGATTAGAGACTGGGTAAAGCTCGCTGTGGCTCGAGGCCACGCTACTGGAGCAACTGTTGTGTTCTGGCTAGACGCCCAGCGCTCCCACGACGCCCAATTAATCGAAAAGGTCAACATCTACCTCGCTGAACAGGATACTGATGGCCTCACCATAGAAATCCTCTCCCCTGTCGAGGCCACCAAACTTTCTCTCCAGCGGATTAGGGCCGGAGAAGACACCATCTCGGTAACAGGAAATGTATTACGTGACTACAACACCGACCTATTCCCAATACTTGAGGTTGGAACCTCAGCAAAAATGCTTTCCATTGTCCCCCTCATGAACGGCGGAGGACTATTTGAAACAGGGGCCGGGGGTTCGGCTCCAAAACACGTACAACAATTCGAAGCAGAGAATCATTTACGATGGGACAGCCTTGGTGAATTCCTCGCTTTGGCAGTGTCCTTTGAACATCTCGCGCAAGCAACTAGCAACCCAACCGCCAACATCTTGGGAACCGCTCTAGATGTTGCCACCGGACGGCTCCTTGACGAAGGAAAATCTCCCAGCCGGAAAGTCAACGAATTAGACAATCGGGGCAGCCATTTCTATATAGCAATGTGGTGGGCCCAAGCAATGACAGAGCAAACCGACGACCACAACTTAGCAGTCCTATTTGCTCCCCTAGCTGAGGCGCTAAACGCTGCAGAAGAGACAATCCTTCAGGAACTCATTGAATGCCAAGGAAAGCCCATGGACATAGGCGGGTACTACTTCCCGAACCCAGCACTGGCCGCCGAAGCGATGAGGCCCAGCCCAACTTTCAACCAAATAATTGACGAGTTCACCGTCTGACGCACAACCGACACGTCTTTGCGATCGGTTCCGCTATTTCGGAATACACCTGATTCCCATACGGAATAATTTGTCGCGAAATTGTCGCATTCAGTTCTTGCTATTTTTAGGCCAACTAGCTTAGTTTTTCGGCACTGAACGCACGTTAGGCTGCCTAACGCAGGAAGCCTCCGGGGGTCCCTGCCGAGGAAGGGGATCAGCGCAATAGTGACTGAATCAGCAACTCCTTCGCGTAGTGAGGCGCTGCTAGAGGTTGAGGACCTGAGTACTCATTTCTCGATCGGCGCCGGTCGGCTCCGCGCGGTAGACGGCGTGAGCTTTTCCTTGCAACCCGGCCAAACCATGGGAATTGTTGGTGAAAGTGGTTCAGGGAAGACAGTGCTCTCGCGGACCATCATGCGTCTGAATCTTGGAAACAACGTCCATACCTCAGGGAGAGTCCGATTTCTAGATAAGGATCTCCTAGAGCTTCCCATGAAGGCGATGACAGATATATGGGGCCAAGAGATCGCCATGGTGTTCCAGGACCCCATGACCTCGCTGAATCCCGTCGTGAAGGTGGGCAGGCAAGTTAGCGAACACGTGCGTAAGCACCTAGGGGTTTCCAAAACTGAAGCCAAAAAGCTGGCTGTCGAGCTTCTCCGAAGCGTCCGCATCCCTGAAGCCGAAACAGCCATTGATAGATATCCCCACGAGCTATCCGGTGGCATGCGTCAGCGAGTATCAATAGCAATTGCTTTAGCGTGCAGCCCCAAATTGTTATTTGCCGATGAGCCAACCACAGCACTAGACGTCACAGTCCAACACCAGATTTTGAATCTGCTGGGGATGCAACAGCAAGAGCGCTCGATGGCAATGGTCTTAGTCACTCACGATTTAGGAGTAGTAGCTGGGCGCACAGATGAAATTTTGGTGATGTACGCCGGCAAGATCGTAGAGAAAGCCAAAACGGCTGAAATTTTCCAAACAACTGAGCATCCGTACACAGAGGCGCTGCTCCGATCCATCCCAAAGACCGATCAACCTAGCCACACACGCCTCGCTGCTATAGCTGGTCGCCCCCCAACCCTCATCGAAATAAGCAAAGGGTGCTCCTTTAGCCCGCGCTGCCCCTATGCCCAAGAACGCTGCTTCGAAGAGGAGCCAGTACTCGAAGAGACAACTCCCGGCCATTACACCGCGTGTTGGTACCGCGTCGGCACCCCTGAAAATCAAGAAGCCTGGGATAAGAACCTGGCTGCAGGCCGTCTTTCGACTCTCGCTATAGACCAAGGTCATATCGTCGATGAAGTCCCAGTCAATGTTGGATCGGGTGGCAACTAATGGCTGGCAGCGGAAAGGCTCATCTTCGTGGTCGTGAGGATGTCTTAATCCGGGCTGAAGACTTAGTTGTTGAGTTCCCGGTCTCCAAAGATCGCGTGGTCAACGCTGTCAGCGGCATAAGCCTCGATGTGAAAAGGGGAGAAACTCTCGGTCTCGTAGGCGAATCAGGTTGCGGTAAATCCACCACAGCCAAGTCCCTCATCCAACTCCCGCCACCAACCTCCGGCACAGTAAACTTTGCTGGAAACGACTTGACCGAACTGGCGGGCGAGGATCTCCGGAGAACCCGAACCGATCTCCAAATGATCTTCCAGGACCCCATTTCCTCTCTAAACCCTCGCCGCAAAATCGGGGACGTAGTAGCCGAACCGCTACGCGTATGGGGGCCCCGCGAATCAACCGAACAAAAAGAGTTAGTGAACGCAATGCTCGAGGCTGTTGGCATCGATCCGCAGATCGCCCGCGACAAACGGCCTCACGAGTTCTCCGGCGGTCAATGCCAACGCATTTCAATCGCTCGAGCCCTGGTCCTCAACCCACAGGTAATTATCTGCGACGAACCGGTCTCAGCGCTCGATGTGTCCGTGCAAGCACAGATTCTGAATATGCTGGAGGACCTCAAAGCCGACTATGGGTTGACGTTGGTGTTCATTGCACACGATCTCGCTGTTGTTAAGAACGTCTCTGACCGAGTCGCGGTCATGTACTTAGGCAAGATGTGCGAAGTATCTGAATCTAACTCGCTCTACGCCACACCAGCTCATCCATACACAAGGCTTCTATTGAGTTCTAGTCCTGTCCCTGACCCGGAAGCCAACATTGACGTCACCATGGTTGAGGAGGGCGACATTCCCTCCCCTATAGATCCGCCTAGTGGATGCCGATTTAGAACTCGTTGCGAATATGCCACCGAACGATGTGCCCAAGAGGAGCCGGTTATGCGGCCCGTATATGAGGACCATTTCGTGGCGTGCCATCACCCACTCGTCTCCGTTCCCGAACCGGCGGAGGTGAGCGCCTGAACAATTTTCGCTCTTGTCGATCAAGGGCTGCGCGACCAGGCAACCGTCGGGCGCGTTTTTATTACACCAGCAAGAACTCAGGGAGGGTTCAAATGAAAAAGAGCTGGCTAAAACTCATTGCGTCGCTTTTCGCGTTCGCTTTGATAGCAGCTGCCTGTGGAGGCAGTGACTCCGGGTCCGATAGCG
>TARA_B100000686_G_C16806820_1_pt1 | contig 42408 bp, 32 predicted proteins | sample TARA_B100000686 | Tara Oceans TARA_B100000686 (sample SAMEA2622733) | marine metagenome | biome: marine biome (ENVO:00000447); feature: marine epipelagic mixed layer (ENVO:xxxxxxxxx); material: "saline water (ENVO:00002010), including plankton (ENVO:xxxxxxxx)" | depth 150 m | reverse complement strand
AAAATCAATGTGAGCAGGGCCCCAAGCGATTTTAGGGACGTTGCCTAATGCCAGTGTAAAATACACTTATATGTTTTCAACCCTCTTCAAAGAGCTGCTCTCTTTATTTGCTCTAGAGTAGCCGAGAGTATACACGACAAGGGCTTAGCCTTGTATTGAATTTGACTATACCGCTATTGATGACGGATTAACACGTTTCTCTATGAAAACTGTATAATGATTTTATACATTAGGCTCAGAGCCCAAAATGATTTATGATCACCTTTGTGGGTTTAATCAATACTTCGATTTTCGTGAAAATGGAGTAATATCACGTTAAAGTTGGAATTGTAATTTCGAATACATCAAAAATTCATCTACTTTAGAGACAATAAGAGTCAAGCTATACCTAAGTTGCAATAGCTAATACCATTTTAAGAAACAGGACGATACTTATGACTGAAGCATCTGAAAACTACACAAAAACACCTAAGCTCCTCCTTATTTTGGATGGCTTTGGTATTCGAGAAGAGACTGAATTTAACGCCATTGCACAAGCCAACACCCCAAACTTCGATGCACTTTGGGGTGACACAGCAAATCGTCGACTGATCAGCGCCTCTGGTATGGACGTTGGTCTTCCTGGTACGCAAATGGGTAACTCTGAAGTTGGCCATATGAACATTGGTGCTGGTCGAGTGCTTTACCAAGACTTTACAAAAATCACGAAGGCAATCGAAGACGGCGAACTTCAAAAAAATGAAGTGCTTGTAAACAACATGAACAAAGCAATCCAAAATGATAAAGCAGTTCATATTTTTGGTCTGCTCTCAGCTGGCGGCGTACACAGCCACGAAGATCACATTCATGCACTTGCGTCTATGGCTGCGGAGCTTGGTGCAAAAGAAGTCTACATCCATGCATTTCTTGATGGTCGTGATACTGCACCTAAGAGCGCAGCTGATCCAATTCAAAAACTAGAAGAACATATAAAAGGTCTTAATAACGAAGCACAGCGTGTCGCTATTGCAACTATTTGTGGCCGTTTTTATGCAATGGATCGTGATAAGCGCTGGGACCGTGTTGAAGCAGCCTTTAATGCTGTTGCTCTTGGCGATACAGTCTTTACTGCAGACTCTGCCCTTTCTGGTCTTGAAGCCGCCTACGAACGAGAAGAAACAGATGAGTTTGTTCAAACAACACTAACAGCTGAAGGCTATAAAGGCATGCAAGCTGGCGATGTTGCAGTGTGTGCAAACTTCCGCTCAGACAGAGCAAAAGAGATCTGCGCTGCATTATTTGATAAAAACTTTGCAGACTTTGAGCGTAAAGCAGTGCCTGAACTTGCTGGTGCGGTTTCTATGACTCTTTACAGTGACTCTATTCCTGCTGAGGTTGCATTTCCTACTGAAATTCCACAGCAAACAATTGGTGAGCTAATTTCTCAAAAAGGTCTTAAGCAACTTCGTTTAGCGGAAACTGAAAAGTATGCTCACGTGACATTCTTTATGAACGCTGGTCTTGATGATCCATGGCCAAATGAAGATCGTATTCTTGTTAAGTCACCAGCTGTACGTACATATGATGAAGCACCAGCAATGAGCCTTGCAGAAGTAACAGATCACCTTTGCAAAGCAATTGAAGAGCAAAGCCACGCTCTTATTATTTGTAACTTTGCAAATGCAGACATGGTTGGCCATACAGGTAACTTCGATGCAGCAGTGCAAGCAATCGAAGCCATTGATAAGAGCCTTGGTCGTGTCAAAGAAAGCCTTGCGAAAGTAAATGGTGAAGCACTTATTACAGCAGACCATGGTAATGCAGAACAAATGCAAAACCCTCAAACAGGTCAGGCTCATACTGCCCATACAAGTGAACTTGTGCCATTAATCTATGTTGGCCCTCAATCCATTAAGTGGGCTGATGTTGAGAACGCTCGTCTTTCTGATTTGGCGCCATCGATTCTAAAATTAATGAATATCGAGCAGCCAAAGGAAATGACTGGACGATCTCTGCTACAATAAGGTCAAACAGCCCATTTAGCCAGAAGAGCTTTGCTTACTCTTCTGGCTTTTGCTTGGCAATAGATCGACTTTATTTCAGGATAGATTATGAAAGGACCCATCAAAGGACACTTCTATTCACTTTTGCTTGCAGCCCCTCTTCTTACAGCATCAGTCCTTCCAAATGCTGGGTTTGCAAACGGTCAGGTAGAAATTCAGCCTCTCGAAACTCAAAAAGAACACACCGCGCAAGAAATTAAGAATCTCAAAACAAAGATTCAAAACGCCCAAGCTCAACTTAAAAAACTCAATGCAGAGGCATCACGTCAAGAGCGCGCACTCGAAAAAGCTGAACGTAATCTTGGTGAAAGTCGCAAGAAAGAACGTCTACTCAATAACTCTCTTGCCCTCTTGCAAAAAGAAATGCATCAAACGCAAAAAGAAATCGCGACAACACAAGCAGAACTTGATCAGCAAAAAAAATGGATCGCTGAGCAACTTCGTAATACTTATAAATATGGTCAAGACACATCTTTAAAGCTTGTATTTAGTGGCGACTCTCCAAGCGATACAGCCCGTTTACTTAAATACCACCAAAAGCTTCACGAAACTCGTCAGGATAAAGTGGAAGATATCGAACATCAGGAAGAAAACCTAAAGAACCTACAAACAAAGCAAAACGAGCAGCAAGCTGACATTAAGAGCCAACAAAATAGCTTGGCTAAGCTGAAAAAAGAGCAAGAAACACTTAAAGCGAACGTTAAAAGAGCATTCGATAAAGCACAGGCTTCTGTAAAGAACCAAGACTCCAGTATTTCTCGCATGCAAAACCAAAGCAAGTTACTTGAAGCACTCTTAGCAGACATACTACTTCAAGAAGAGCTGGAAAAGGCCAAAGCTCGTAGCACCTTCTCGAAAAAGCAAGGTGATTTAAAACTGCCTTTGCTTGGTGAAGTGGTTAATACATACGATAAAGCTAAGTCTGTTGGTAATGGTACTTGGAAAGGCATTTGGATCAAACCAGCTCATAATGGCAACAATGATGTGAAAAGTATTGCAGAAGGTCACGTGGTTTTCGCAGACTGGCTTTTAGGATATGGTCTCATCACTATTGTTGACCACGGACAAGGTTTCTTCTCACTTTACGGTCAAACACAAGCTTTATTAAAGCAGCCTGGAGACTGGGTGAACGAAAATGACACTATCGCCCTACTCAACCCTGATGATATGAATAACCAGCCAGTGAAAGGTTTATACTTTGAACTGAGAAAAAACAACGATACTTTAAACCCAATAGCTTGGCTTAAAAAAAACCGATAAGACTGGGTCTCTGACCGATCTGGATTTTACAGCTAGACTTAACACTTAAAGCATTAATTTAAAGAGCAGTCCCTCTTCCAAGAGGGCCACCTAACCGAGAATGCAAAAAGCCATCCCCCGTAATTAGGATGCACAAACACGCAGGAGCATTATATCAATGTTAAAATTTTCCGCTGCCTATAAGACAATCTGTCGTCATACAAAACTTCAATCTGCTCTCAAATTAGGTTTGCTCTTTACCCCACTTTTTTTAAACCCTGCATTTGCTGCTGAAGAACCTGTTACAGAAGCACAGCTTAAAGCTGAACTCCCAATTGAAGAAGTTCGTACATTTGTTGATATTTGGGATCGTATTAAAAAAGATTATGTTGAAGAAATTGACGATGCTACCCTTTTTGAAAATGCCATCAAAGGCATGCTAAGCGAACTTGATCCTCACTCTGCTTATTTAGGCCCAAAAGATTTTGAAGATTTACAAGTGAATACAACTGGTGAGTTTGGCGGCCTTGGCATTGAAGTTGGTATGGAAGATGGCTTTGTAAAAGTAATCAGTCCAATTGACGACACGCCAGCAACAAAAGCAGGAGTTCAATCTGGTGACCTTATTGTCAAGCTTGATAAAACACCTGTGAAAGGTCTTTCCCTAAGCGAAGCTGTGAATCTAATGCGTGGCAAAGCTGGCACACCTATTGTGTTAACCATTATTCGTGATGGCGAAAGCCAACCAATCGAAATCACGGTTGTTCGCGATATTATTCAAGTGAAGAGCGTTCGTAGTGAGCGACTTGAAGACAATTACGGCTATATCCGTATTTCTCAATTCCAAGTGCATACTGGCGAAGACCTTGCTAAGCACATCAAAAAATTAATGAATGATAAAAAGCAGCCGCCAGTTAAAGGTATCCTGCTTGATCTACGTAATAACCCAGGTGGCGTTCTTCAAGCAGCTGTAGAAGTTGTTGACCAATTTATTGAAGATGGCCTTGTGGTTTATACAAAAGGTCGTATTCCAAATGCTGATATTGAATTTGAAGCAACACCAGGTGATTTAACAAATGATTTACCAATTGTTGTTCTTGTGAACTCTGGCTCTGCTTCTGCATCTGAAATCGTTGCAGGAGCCCTGAAAGATCATAAGCGCGGTATTATTGTAGGTAAAACAACATTTGGTAAAGGCAGCGTGCAAACTGTGCTTCCACTAGCGGAAGACAAAGCACTTAAGCTAACGACAGCTCGTTACTACACACCTGCTGGCACATCAATTCAAGCTCATGGCATCAAACCTGATATTGAAATTGATTACGCAAAAGTAACTCGTCTTGAAAACCAAAATGAGTACCGCGAAGCTGATCTCTCTGGTCATTTAATGAATGAAAATGATACATCGGAAGAGAAGAAAAACGAAGAGAAGAAAGAAAGCTTAGCTGAAAAAGATTATCAACTGTATGAAGCTTTAAATATTCTTAAAGCTGCAAGTTTTGCTTCCACGCCAAAAACGACAACACCAGCAGATAAGGCGACAAAAGAGTAAGACTCCCACCCAAGGCTGCGTTTTTTACGCAGCCTTAAATACAGGTATCAAGAATTAACGATCATTCCGCCATTCGGGTGAAGAACCTGCCCAGTGATATAACTTGAGTCCTGAGTTGAAGCTAGAAAAATAAAACTTGGCGCAACTTCATCTGGCTGCCCTGCACGCCCTAAGGCTGTTTCCGACCCAAAATCCTCGAGCTGTTCTTCTGGAAAAGAAGCTGGTATTAAAGGTGTCCATATTGGGCCTGGTGCAACACCATTAACTCGTATGTTGCGTCCTGCGAGGTTTTGCGATAAAGACCGAGTAAAGCTGACTAAGGCTCCTTTGGTGGAAGCATAATCAATCAGCTGGGATTTGCCCTTGTAAGCTACGACTGATACAGAATTAATAATGCAATCACCGCTCTTTAGATGCTTGAGTGCAGCTTGAGTTAAAAAGTAAGATCCAAATAGATTTGTGTCAAATGTTCTTCTAAGCTGGCTTTCTGAGATATTTTCAAATTCATCTTGAAGGTGCTGTTCGGCTGCATTATTAACAAGTATATTGATTTTTCCAAACTCGGAGATAACGTCTTCTAAAGCATTTTCACAAAAAGATTTTGACGAAACATCGCCTTGAATTAATAGCGCTTTCTGACCAGTGGCTTCCACTAGCTCAAGTGTTTTGCAAGCGTCGACCTCTTCCTCTAAATAAATAATAGCAACGTCAGCCCCCTCTTTCGCATATCCAACTGCAACTGCTCGGCCTATACCGCTATCCCCTCCACTTATAAGAGCTACTTTTCCTTTTAATTTATTGGAACCAGTATAATCTTCCATATATGATTGAGGTTCTGGCATCATACTAATTTCAGTACCTGGCTGAGTCTGTGCTGTTTTAGTCATACTATTAATCCTTCTAATCAATAAATCCATTGAAAGCAAACATAGTTAATTTTTAGTCATACGAATACAACCATTATTAATCAACCCTATAGAACAAAGAATGACAAACATGTGAAAAATTAAATTCGTATTTTATTTCACTCTAAGTGCACTCAAAAAAAGTTAGACTAGGATAAATTTATTCTACTTACCCTTTGGAACTGAAATGTATTTAATAAGTCTTTTAATAGTAGGTTTAGTCGCACTGTGCATTTCATGGATAAGGCACTTATCTTCACACCTCAAAATTTCTTATTCCATTATTTTTGTATTATTAGGAGTATTCCTTTTTTCAGCTGTAGAGCGTTTACCTTTTACCCTGCCGCAATATAACCAATCAATAACAATGCATCTCACTGAGCTTATGGTTATTGTCGCCCTTATGAGTGCTGGCCTTCGAATCAACACACCTTTTTCAATTAAAAACTGGAATATCCCGCTAAGGCTCATTAGTATTGCGTTACCCTTAACAATGCTCATTACATTTATTATTGGGAATATATGGCTTAGCCTTAGTACTGCAACGTCTTTATTATTAGCTGCAGTTTTAGCCCCCACAGACCCTGTATTAGCCGCAGATGTACAAGTAGGACCTCCTAATAAAAAAAATGAAAATTCAGTGAAGTTTGGACTTACAGCTGAAGCTGGCCTTAGTGATGCTCTTATCTTCCCTGTAATTTGGTTTTCCATATTTTTAGCTGAACCCGCAGCTTTAAACTCAAACAACCTTTTAGAATGGTTTACTGATGAGCTTATTTATAGACTAGTGATTGGCTGTATTACCGGTTATCTTATTGGCAAGTGTATTAATTACTTCTTCTTTTATTTACCTCAAAAGTATAATTTAAGTAATATACAAGAAGGATTAGTTGCACTTTCCGCAGCCATAGCTGTTTACTGTTTAACAGAGTTACTTCATGGGTATGGCTTTATTGCGGTATTCATTTGCGCCGTCACAATTCGTAACTATGAAATACACCATGCCTACCACTCAGTACTGCATTCATTTATTAACCAAATTGAACACATTCTAATGTCAGTATTACTTCTACTCTTTGGTGGCAATTTAGTTGATGGTGCACTGGAAAAAACCAACCTTAATTTAATACTTATAGCATTGGCTTTTGTACTTATAATAAGACCCTTATGTGGAATGGTATCTCTAGTAGGATCTAGTTTAAGCCTAAAAAACAGACTCATTGCGAGCTTTTTTGGTATAAGAGGTGTCGGACCATTTTTCTACTTATTTTTTGCCTTAGAACATATTGAGTTTGCACAGCAAGATCAAGTATTAACAGTAACCTATCTCGTTGTTTTATTATCAATTTTATTCCATGGTTTTAGTTCACCCCGACTTATGAAAGCCTTGAAAAAAGAATAAGTTTAAAAAATAAACTCTTTATGTATAAAAAGGCCTTCAAATAGCGCTATATCAATGAGTGTTATACAATATTTTTTCAATCAAGATATCCTTGCCTGTTCGAGAGCTTATAGGTATGGCCATTACTTTGCCCAATAAGTAACAGCTCGCCCCCCTGCTTCTGACACTCAACTGATAACTCATACTCTGATAGTTGCTGACCAAAATCCTGTTTATGCTGCTCACACACAGCTGTAAAGTTGGAACTACCACGAATACTTAATTGAATACTGCCGAGCATTTCAAGCATGAGCTGCTTCTGTAGGGTTTGGTCTTGCCTTGCCAATAATGAGGTAAACTGCGGAATTGCAAGCGCCATCAAGAGTCCTAAAATACTTAAAACAATTAAAAGCTCGATTAAAGTCCAACCGTTTCTTCTCACTATTAATATCATTCAACAGCTCCAAGAATCTTCAAACCCTCTTCATGCTCAACAATTAAAACTGTACGACTCCATTTGTAAGGTATGCTTTCACCATCATAATTGAGCCACTGTCCTGTTACTCGAAGCTGCTTAATCCGGTTAAGACTCTCCATATTGATCCATTCAGTTTTAACTCGAAGGGCTTTACCCTCCAGAGAGGTATTAATAACCAAAGGCACATCAGCAAATGTGTCACGATTTTCGAGGGCATCGTAAACAGCAACCTCCATGGTGTTGATCAATTCATATTTTGCTTGAGTGATTTTGGCCAGTTGAACTTCGTGAATATAACTCTGTAAATCAGTTGCTAATGCAAAACTAATAAAGCTCGACATGACTAATACAATTGGCAAAATAAAACCTTGTTCAGATTTATTGTGCAACATACTCACCCTCCTGTTGAAGACAAGGCACCACCCACTGAAAGTATCTTGCTTGATCGCGATTTTTTTGATGAAGCTGCAATGAAATCAAAGAAGCACAGCTTTTTATCTGCTGCATGGACCAATTGATACTTACGATATCATTGCTAATAGACTGAGTATCTCGCTTCGGCTGCCCATCGATATCTGTATATTCTGAGCGGCACATCACACGATCACCACTGAGATAAAATCGTTCTCGCATCATTGAAAATTCTTGTACAGGCGTACCAAAGCAATTAGTAGTGCGATCTTCTGCTTCAAGCACGACAACCAGTGAATGATCATCCACGACAATTGACTCTATGCTACCCAGTTGAATAGCTCTATCTAAAGACTGCTGAACTCGAATCACCACTTGCGACCAGTCATGCTCTTGCTGAATATCAAGGTGAATTTGATTCGCCATGTGCAGCTGCACTTTAACGAAAGACAAGCAACCGATTGCCAAAGCACTCGATAAAGCTGTGACAAACAGCATTTCAATCAAAGTAAATCCAGCAGCTTTCATTGATGCCTCGCGGGCACAGCAAAGTGCATTGTTTGATCGGCAACATTAACACTGAATTGCGATAACTCTGATTCAAAGTTAAATGAGACAGCCCCTAGCGAAGAGACATTGTGCTGGTAATCTGCAATTTGCCTAATAGCAAGCTGCTGATCTTCACACAAGGTATTTAAAAGACAAGTTGCTTGATGGTTTCCAGCTTGCTGCCAATCATATCCAGAAAGAAACTGATCTAAATCGAGAAGGCGCATACGTTTTAAAAAAGCATTGGTTTCACGTAAAACGGCCTGTTCCGTTAAAACAGACTGCCATTGCTGCTGTAAACGTAAATAGACATGTGCAGATGAAGCTAGCACACCTGACATCAACGTCAGCGCCACTAATACCTCAATTAAACTAAAGCCTTTTTGATGCCTCATAAGATCTCCCCTCTTGAAAGGCTGGTATCTTATGAAGTATTAAAAAGAAGAACTGTGCGTTACGTCACAGTTTCCGTGGTTTGGCCTTTAGATTCTTTAAAACGAATAGCAGTAGAGTTACCACCATGGCTATAACTAATATACTTTAAATCAACAATAGACCGAGCGCCAAAGGCTTTAGCAATGGCAGAAATAGCTTGATTTTTATGAGCCTGTGCTTGCTCTGTGGCAAGATCCCCTTCAGGTTTAAATGTGCCAGTTCGGTTATCAAGTTGCACAGGATTGCCTTTGACAAGCTTAAGCTCACCGCCAGCCAGAATATCCGAGGTTTCCCCTTCTACTTTTGCCAGATGAGCATGACCGTTCAATTTACGACCACAGCTGGCTCGAACAGGAAGCGCGTAGGCAAGCCGCAGCTCCAGATTAGGCATCACAAGGTAATTTAATGTGCCAGTAAAACGAGATTTTTGAAGCTCAGCAGGTGTTACTCGTGAAAGATGCCGAGTCTTTGTCCCTTGCGCAGTATGAATAGGATCATGACACTGCTTGGAAGGCCGTGTTGCCTTAAAACAAACCATGCCGGCCTCGGCTGCCAGTTGAGATGCGAGCGCTGCTGGTGTTACCACTTTTTTTAGTCCTTTAAGTTCAATTTTCCATAGGGCGGGCATTGTAAAATGCTTTACTTGAGATCACAATAGACACCCTATCCTTTTTATTCCCTGAATGGATAAATCTCGGGCGATCCCCGATGAGATGAATTTTGCTTGAAGACAACAGGACACCCCTATGAAGTATTCAGATTTTGGTCAACGATTCAAAGCAGGCTCCGGTATTGTGGAGTTGATGGACGATCTTGGCACAGCCCTTAACGAGAACCCAGACCTTATTTTTATGGGTGGCGGCAACCCAGGTCAGATCCCTGAAGTTGAAGCTTTCTTTCAAAAAGAGCTCATTAAACACGCAGAAAATCCTGAATGGCTCCATTCCTGCCTTGGTGTTTACCAATCACCTCAAGGTGAAAAGAGTTTTCGCGAATCCTTGGCGAAACTTTTAAAAGACACCCAAGGTTGGGATATTGGCCCTGAAAACATCATGATTACCAACGGCAGCCAAGCAGCCTTCTTTATGCTATTTAATATGCTGGCCGGTAAAACAACAACAGAGTCTGGCACTGAAGATCGTCATATTCTTCTTCCACTGGTTCCTGAATATATTGGCTATACGGATACAGGCGTAGAGCAAAACCTCTTTAAGTCCAGCCGCCCTGCTATTCACCAGTTGAGCGACCACCGCTTTAAATACCAAGTGGATTTCGAGTCCTTAGAAATTACAGAGCAAACAGCTGCAATCTGTGTTTCCCGCCCAACGAATCCAACAGGTAATATGATTACTGATGAAGAGCTTGTGCAGTTAAACAGACTTGCACTTGATCATGATATTCCTTTGATTATTGATGGTGCTTACGGCTTACCATTCCCTAACCTCGTGTTCGGTAAAGGCCAGCCATTCTGGAATAACAATACAATCTTAGCGCTGAGCTTATCGAAGCTTGGTCTTCCAGGGGTGCGTACAGGTATTCTTGTTGGTCCTGAAGACATCATTTCCAGTATGACTCATGCAAACACAGTTACAAGCCTCGCTTGCGGTAATATTGGGCCATTCCTTGTGCGTGATGCAATTGCAGATGGTAAGCTTCTTGGTCTGTGCAACCAGTTTATTAAGCCGTTCTACCAAACAAAGATGCAAGAAGCGTTAGACTGCATTGATGAAGAGCTGGCTGACTTGCCATACCAAGTGCATGAGCCTGAAGGTGCTATTTTCTTATGGCTCTGGTTCCCTAACCTACCAATTACAAGTGAAGAACTGTATCAACGCTTAAAAGCGAAAGGCATGCTTGTAGTCGCTGGTCATCATTTCTTCCCAGGTATGGAAGAGGAATGGGGCCATAAGCAAGAATGTATTCGTGTGTCCTATGCTCAACCATTTGATAAGGTTGAAGCTGGCGTGAAGTTACTTGCTCAAGAAGTGCGTAAGGCTTACGAAGAAGCTTAGGCAATAACCCTATAGCTCATTCTCTCATTATAAAAAAGGGCTCAACCTCTAAAAAAGTTGAGCCTTTAAACATTTGCATCTGTACTGGCATTAAAAGAAAACATCGTTACCTCATCTCTTCTCCCCCAACCTAACTTTAAATAAAATGCTTTGGCTTTCTCATTTTCATTTAAAACAAATAAATGGGTTTTAGCGATGCCTTGTTTCGAAAAAGCTGTAATGGTTTTCTCTACCAATGCTTTGCCAATACCTTGGCCGCGCAAGTCTGCATTCACAGCTAAATGCTGCAGATAACCACGTCGACCATCGGTACCACTTAAAACAGCACCAACAATTGTATTATCGACAAGTGCGACAAAACTCAATTCAGGGTTGCGTTTGAGGTAAGCACCAATAGCTTCGCGAGAGTCAACAGAGCGCAGGGATAAATTCTCCGTCATACCCCATACCTTCATGACATTGTCATAGTCTGCAATGGTCATCTCTCTAATCTCAAACATCACTTACCCCTTATCAATCTCAATATATTATATAAAAGCGAAGATCAACTATGAGGGATAGTAAGTGCTTATTCAACAGGCTGGTAACGAACAAAATCAACTTTCATTTCCGCGTCACTGGCTGGATAGTCTGCTTCACCGCCTGAATACCAGTGAGTGGCTGTATGCCAAACATTAAACATAATCTGGGCAGGGTCTTGCGGCACCATATCTACATCGGTCATATGCCATAGGGTACGCTCTTGACCATCATGTATCATAAACCAGCGCACTGAATCCTCATGCCATTCGAAACCGAGATGGTAATACACGTTAGAGTTTGGAAAATCTAAAACCTGAAAGTCAAGCTGCCCCGCTTGCTCATTGTTATAACTGCCCTCACCGCCCTCTGGGGTTTGAATATAACTGCCTGTCAGCATATTAATGGCACGAGTTTTTTTGCGAAAGCTTTCGGTTTGGGTATTCGAATCATACTCATAATCAGTCCAGACACTGAGCCATAACACCTGTGGCTCACCACAAAGCACTTCGATGTCTATTTCCGAACTATCGCCTATGCCGTTTTGATTATCATCATCACCTGTGCGGTTATAAACAAACACACCATTAACCACTTCTTCGCCGCTTGTACATTCAGCAAAGTTGACTGAAAACTCATAGCGACCATAGTGACTGTACTCAATCCTCACGGCTTCAGTGGCATAGGTTGGCGATGTTTTATCTGCTGGCTCTAATAAAGGATCACCAGGAAACAATAAACGTAATGTCGAGTCTAGACCACGAGTCGTATCGTTATAGCCATACTCAACTTCACCACCTGTATAAATTCTTTCATACCAACCACTTGGTTCACTCTCAAAATCTTCCTGATAAAACCAATTACCATTATCAGCCTCTACAATACCTGAAAAAGAATCAGAGTCAGAGCCACAAGCCGTTAGCAAAGCTAAACAGCTCAGGGAGATAAACCGTTTCTTTTCTAACATAAAGGCCTCCTAGTGAAGAATTTTTAACCACAAAAGTTAAGAGTAAGCACATACATAAGACTAGCAGTGATTTAGATATATTTTGGAGTAACAAAACAGGCTATTTTATATACTATTTCACACTGAGCAGCTCTTTTATATATAACTTCGGTATCCAGTATAAATACCACTATTTCAGCACCTTAAAAAAGTTATCAAAATATAAAACACATTGCGTTACATATTAGAAATACGCCATTACATTGCCCTATAGGCAAAACGACATAAATCAATACAATAAGAAAAAAATTTGGAGAATAAAAATGAAGCTTTCTAATACCTTTTACAATGTTTACGATGCTGCTTCTCGTGGCAATAATTACCTCAAAGATCAAGGTGCTTATGAGAAAGTACCAGCCATGCCAAAGCTCAACTTACACCTTTCACAACAGATCAATAGTGCACGAACAGCTCTGAGTAAGTTATTACCTTCGCCAAAACAAACAAATGTAGAACCAGAGCAAACAGATGCAGATCAAGAGCAAACAAATAAAGCCCCAAAACAAAAAAATGTTGGCCTAGCTCAAAATGTAAATGAAATTAGAGAAAAGATTTATCAACACCTTGATAGCAAAACGATTGATGCATTGCATTTAACCAGCTCGACGTTCCATCAACCAGCCTTTACAATGAAGCATTTAACATTTAAACCATCCATGGATGGTATTGAAAAAATGCTAAGCTCTGAACCTGGTGATTTTCATTACGACCATTACATGCATCACACGCATTTTAATCTGCCAAAAGATATTACCGACGAAAAACTTGCGCAACTCAAAGAAAAAGGCTTTTTAAATTGCGCTCAAAGTTTAAATTTAGAACACTGCGAAAAACTCACGAGCGCAAGCTTTCAGATAATTGGCCAAATGCACAGCCTTGAAAGCCTAACGCTCCCAAAAAGTATTAACTTTGGTGATCACAATGAGATTTCTGCAATTGCACAACTTAAAAACTTAACTTCTTTTACGAGCACATCTAGAAATAATCTAAATGAGCCGACCAGTAATGATGATGTAGCATATGCAGTTTCTCAGCTTAAAAACCTTAAACATCTAACACTGGTGGGCACTTGCATGACAAATGCTGGGCTCCAATCAATAACGAACAACTTAAAACTTGATACCTTAAATATTAAAAATGCTCGCAACATTAATGATTTTGGTATTCAGTCATTACCACGTATGAATTCCTTAAAAGAGCTTGATATCTCGACATTAGATTTACATCCAGGCTATGACATTTCATTGCTTTCATCCATGCAATCCCTCAAATCTCTCACATTTACAGCAACACCTTTTAATGCAAACTCGCTACCAGCACTACCTGCATTTAGCAATGTTGAATCACTCACTATTGATCAACAAGGGATGGCTGTATACAGCAACCCCTTAGCACAGCTGCTTGAACAAATGCCTAACTTAAAAGAGTTGTCCATTGGCTGCATTGGCCCTGTACCAAATCTACCAACATCTGGTTTTGAAACACTTAATTTGGACAAGGTTACATTTACTGGGCTACCAGACCAATCATTAATAAAAGATCTTGCAGATAAAAATACACTTAAAAGTTTAGCGATTCATACAAATGATTCAGTAAACTATATGAAGAATACTGGTGCAAATTATTTTTCAAAAGAGTTTCTTAATGAGTTAGGCAAACTTACCTCACTTGAGAACTTAAGCATAAAAGGTAATTTCAAATTTGGAACCATGCCAGAAAAAATTAGAGTTAGGTTTCCAGCAAACGCGGCAACAACGAATCCAGAAACATTTACAGCCGCTCTAAATAAGCTTACTAATCTTAAAAATCTAGCACTTGATGTTGTAATATTAAAAAATAAAAAAGTATTACCTGGCACTCCGTTTAATATTAAAGCATTACCTAAACTAGAGTCTTTAGATTTAAATTATGGCCCTGTTACAATGCATACAGCTGCATTAAATAGTGCTGCAAGATTAAAAAATATAAAAACACTCAAAATAACAGTGGATAAACAAGGCAGACTCAACAAAGCTCAAACAAGACTCTTATCAGGCATGAAGCACTTAGAACGTATCGATTTACAACCAGAGAATTGGTACTACAATAGGCTAGAATCGTTACCTCAATTGAATCAAACTCAAATTGATAATGCCAAAGCTGGCGCTGCGAAAATAGACAGTAAAGCGTCTGTTTATTTGCAAGACCAGCTGATTAAAAAATAAAAAATGGGCGCACAAGCGCCCATTTTTATTTTGACCGAGAGATTACTCACCAGCAATACTTAAGCCTTCGAAGCGAACATCTGGCAGGCAGTAGCGTCTTTGCCAATCCCAGTCTGGCTGCTGACCGACTTGAATACGATGAAGTAACTCGTAGAAATTGCCTGCGATGGTAATACCACGTACAGCTCGTTCTCGTACGCCATCACGACATAAAAACCCTGAGCCACCAAAGCTAAAATCACCTGTCACGGTGTTTGCACCAGAATGCAAACCTGTAAGGTTGGTAATTTCAAGGTACTCACCACCTCGTAGAATGCTATCAGTAATATGCCCTGCACCAATTGTCAGCTGATGATAACCAACATTTAAGCTGGACTTAGGCCCACGAACAGCATGACCAGTTGGTTTAGCGCCGAGCGCTTTGGCTGTTACTGAATTATGCAACATGGTTTCCAGCACACCATTTCGAATAATATGAGTTTCAGCTGTTGCTAAGCCTTCGTCATCAAAATAGCAGTAACCAAATTCAGGAATAAGAGGCTGATCGATAAGCTGTAAGCTTTCATGAGCCACTTGCTGGCCAACTTTATCACCCCAGGCACTCACACCATCTTGGGCGGTTTTACCTGAAAATACAGTTGAAAATAATCCAAGTACACTTGATAAAGTATCTCTGGAAAAAATTACATCATAGTGTTTAGTCGGCACAGGTGTACCAGGTAATAGATCTAGCGTCATTGAGCTTACTTTGGCTGCAAGCTCATCAAGTTGTAGCCCTGAAAAATCTCGGCCAACCTGCCCTGTTCCAGCCATAGATTGCTTACCATCTAGCTTTGCTAATGCATAGGCGTATGCAGAACAGCTTGATTCATGATGAGATAAATCTAATCCGGTCGTTGAAAGAATGCGCCTTGCACCATAGCTTGAAGTTAACCCATTATAAGGACAACTCTCGATAGCATCATGTCCAAGTACACGACCTTCTAATTGAATTAACGCATTTAACAAGGCTTCAGATGTTTGTGATTCCTGCTTAAACAAAGTTTCTGCATTTTCTTCATAAGAATGCTGGCTTTGTTTAGGAATGTGCTGTTCTGGGTCTTCTTTGGATACTTTTGCATTATCATATGCCTGTTCAAGCATAAGCTTTAATGCATCAGGTGCAAATGACTCACTGTAAGCAATACCAACTTTGTTATCTTTAATAACACGAACACCTAGGATACGGGTTGAACTTACTTTAGTGGATTCAAGCTTACCTTGGTTTACTTTAAAGTTAAGTTGTGAATTAGCATCAATAATAAAATCCGCTTCACCACCTTTTTTGCTCACTTGATCAAATAAAGGTGCTGCATCAAAATCTAAATTAAGTTGTGTCATTATGCGTTCCCTCCCACAAGAATTTTATCCACTTTAATTGTTGGCTGACCAACTGATGCAGGAATAGAACCAGACACTGAGCCACACATACCACAAGCCATGGCAAAGTCTGACCCAACCATTGAAATTTGTTTTAACACTTCTGGGCCTGTGCTAATTAAAGTGGCAGATTTCACTGGATACTGGATTTTGCCGTTTTCAACGTAATAGCCTTCAACAACAGCAAAGTTAAACTCACCGGTACCAGGCTGCACTGAACCGCCGCCCATATGACTGGCATAAATACCTTTATCGATACTTGCAATCATGTCATCCACACTATCAGTGCCGCCCTGAATATAAGTGTTTCTCATACGTGATGCTGGTGCAAAACGGTAGTTTTGACGTCGGCCAGAACCTGTACGTTCGTAACCTGTTTGCATTGCCCCCATTTTATCGACAATAAATCGCTCTAGCTTACCGTTTTTGATGAGCTGCGTATTTTGTGTTTGCATGCCTTCATCATCAAGGTTTAATGAACCCCAAGCATTAACGCTAACGCCTTCATCAACAGCATTAACACACTCGGATGCAATCATTTCACCAAGCTGATCATGGAAAACCGAGGCTTTCTTGGCAACTGAGGTTGTTTCCAATAGATGGCCACAGGCTTCATGGAAAATAACACCTCCGAAACCATTGCCAATCACCACCGGCATGGTGCCGCTTGGGCATGGTTTTGCTTTTAAGTTCACAAGGGCTTGTCGGCTCGCTTCTTCACCCATATAGGATGCTTCCATCTCATTGACCAACTCCCAACCAATAAGACCGCCTGTATTCCATGAACCAGTGGCTTGATGACCATCTTTAGCAATAGCTGTTAGGCCGCTGCGAGAATAGTGACGAGTGTCCTGAACATGCAAGCCTTCCGAATTATAAATTTCAATGTGCTGCTCTCGCTGAATAACAAAGCCCTTGGTGGTTTGAATCAATGGGCTTGAAGCTTGTGCTGCAGCATGGGCTTTACGTAAAAAAGCCACTTTTTCTTCATTAAAAGATGCAACACTCAAAGGTTTTGTCGCATCACGATGCAAGCGCTGAATTACTGGCGATTTAAATTCAACAACTTTTAAAGGACTGTCGACCGCTTGTTTTTGCGCTGTTAATTGATCAACTAAACCATACAAGCTTTTTAAATCGTCGGATTGTGTGTAGCCATAAAAAATTTCAAAACCGAAAAACAGTCGGATACCGATACCAAAGTCGATACCAGATTGCACACCATCGACATCATTATTGAGTGTACGTAGATTGGATGATAAATGACGTTCAATGTAAATTTCTGCAAAGTCTGCGCCTTTTAATAAGGCATGATCTATGACCTGTTGAGCCGTATTAGGTGATAGCATGTCAGCTCCTTTTGAGTTGGACATGAGCATTTAATACTCATCATTATGTATTGCGCCTTTGCTTAGGAACGTGGTCGAAATAACTTGACGATTTATTCTTGTTCTCTTCCCCAGCTCCTGCGTTGTAAAAACAATCATATAGCTCGCTATACTCATGTTTTTACGCCTTGCCTCTGGTGAACATAACTTCGCCAAATCGGCAAGTTATTTTGTCCACGTTCCTTAAGAGAACAAAAGATCAATAAAGAGATTTATCGTATACACCTATTCAGTGTATACGATAGATTGAGATTTGAATAAGTTATGAGCTACAGGACAAGGCTGAACAGCCTGGCGTTTCTGCAGCCCAGTCAGGCCTTTTAGCTGATAACTCTGGATAGCCTTGATCTTCAAACGGATTTGATAAAACCTTTTGCAACTGATGGATCACTGCATAATCACCCTGCTCGGCTTTTTCGATGGCTTGGTATGCTAGGTAATTACGCAGTACATATAAAGGATTATGAGCATTCATCGTATCTGCACGATTATCTAATCCCGACTGGTTCAGCAGAGCATCATACTCACCCCAGAAAGCCTGAGATACATCGGCACTTAATTCTGGCTCTTTATAGCTGCTCGCAAGCACGTGGGAATGGAACTCTTCGTGCGTATGAACCTGTGCTAAGCCTCTAAAAAAGACAGTCATATCTACTTTTGCCGCTTCCATAAAGGCTTCAAGTTCTTCCAAAAAGCCTTGAGAAACACTACTCACCCCAAGTTTAGGCGCCATGCATTTTGAGTAGGCTGCCCAGTACTTCGATTGAAAGCGACCAAGTTCCGCTGAGAGCTTACTTGAATCATCAAGCGCAAAAGCCAAAGCATTCGCTAACTGCCATAAATTCCACATGCAAATTTTTGGTTGTTGGCCAAAAGCATAACGACGGCCATGAGCATCTGTGGTGTTTGGCGTCCATGATGGCTCATAGGGCTCAAGCCAGCCATAGGGGCCATAATCAATGGTCACTCCATGAATAGACATGTTATCTGTGTTCAATACGCCATGGGTAAAACCGATTGATTGCCAGTGGGCAACTAATGCTGCTGTTGATGAACAAATGGATTCAAAAAATGCAGCGACAAGCCCGATACTACAAATGCCTTCATTGAGATCCTCTACATATTGCGCAGCAATCTCAGGAAAGTATTCTGAAACACAAAACAGAATAAATGCTTGAAGTTGAGCTTTATCACCACGACTGGCCAATAATTCGAAATGCCCAAAGCGAATAAAACTCGGCGCGACACGGCAGACAACAGCACTAGGCTCTAATGCTGGGCGACCATCGTAAAACATATCACGCCATACAGCTTCACCACGAGTGACAAGGCTTAAAGCACGAGTCGTAGGTACACCTAATGCATGCATAGCTTCACTGCAAAGAAATTCTCGTATAGATGAACGCAACACAGCATAACCATCCCCTCGACGGGAAAAAGCAGTAGGCCCAGCTCCCTTCAACTGCAACATGTACTTATTGGACCCTGCAAGCACATCAGCGATCACAATAGCTCGACCATCGCCAAGCTGGCCTGCCCAATTACCAAATTGATGACCTGCATAATTCATCGCAAACGAAGGCTGCTCTTTAAGTGAGGCATTGCCTGATAAAAGTTGTTGCCATAAGTCACTTTGCAAGTCATCTGCAGATAAGCCAAGCAAAGCAGCACAATCTTCAGACATTGCAATCATATTTTTTGCAGGTGAAGGCTTAGGTGTTGCATAAGCCCCCATAGCTTTGACTGGGCCAGGACCTTGTTCTGGTGCTATTGGCAACTGATTCAGATAGCCATTCTGATTTGGCACTAATGCTGTGGTTGCATCTGCAAGTTTAATGATAGTAATGGTGTTCACCTCTGCTCTATGTCTTAAATGATCTCTATTCAACTTTACTTAGTAGCTTATCGAGCACTGCACTTGGAAGCAAACGCTTTAAAAATGCAAAGAGATGTGTTGGAAAAGTCACTCGATATCTATTTTTAGGCTTTTCAGCTTCAAGGGCATGAATAACTTTTTTCGCAACAGCTTCTGGTGGTAAGGTAAAACCTGTGCCTTGTGAGGCTGCATCATTTGCCGAAAGCCGTGCTTCTACCCTTTCATAGGTTTGCTTATGTGCCGAGTTATCTGGGCGAATATTTTGTTTAAACTTCGCATAAGCATGGCGTCGAAATTCACTTTCAATAGGGCCAGGCTCAACCAAAGAAATAAAAATATTTGAGCCCATTAATTCAAGACGCATTGTATCTGTTAAACCTTCAAGGGCAAATTTAGATGAATTATAAGCCCCGCGGAATTTTAAAGTGACAATCCCCAGCACTGATGAGTTATGAATAATTCGCCCCTCACCTGCTTTACGCATATGCACGAGTACTTCTCTTGTCATTTGATGCCAACCAAAAAAGTTTGATTGGAACTGTTCCGTTAGTACATCTCTGGTTAAATCTTCAACTGCACCTGGTTGGCCATAGGCACCATTGTTAAATAAGCCATAAATTTTACCATTGCCATGCTCTAAGGCCCAGTTCACAGTTTCAGTTATAGATTGCGGTACAGCATAATCCATAAAGCGACAAGGAATACCCATTTGATTAATACGCTGAATATCATCAATTTTTCGAGCAGTTGTAACAACTTTATAACCACGGTAGCGCAACTGTTTAGCAGTGGCTAAACCTATACCTGAAGAACAACCTGTAATAAGCACTGTGCGCTGCGAAAAATCCTGTTCCAGCATAATAGATTCCTTGAGATAAAATGAATGAAATAAATAAAATAAGATACATCTATTCTATTCAGCATTCCATGATTTAAAACTGAAAGTGGCAGGTAAATAAACGAAAAATACGAGAAAGTTTGAGAAGTTCAACTCCTGCTACGACCTAAGAGTTATAGCAGAAGTTCAAAAGATGATAAGAAGATTAAGGATATAGTCTAACGGGCTTTGCGGCATTTCTCGATAAAGTTACGTGCTATTTCAAAGCCGCACTCTGTCGCAAAAGATTCTGGATGGAATTGCACCGCATAAAGAGGCAATGTTTTATGTTCAAAGGCCATAAGCTCTCGCCCATTATGAGGGTGCTCATAAGAGTAGCGGCTATCAACCTGATCAACATTTTCTTCATGCTCAACAAAAGCCGTTAATTTTAAGCACTCTGGTACAGGCTGGCTTAGATCAGCCATGATAGAGTGATAACGCATAACAGCTGCACCATTAGCAACACCATCAAGTAAAACACCATTATCTTCGATATTTAAAAGACTGATTTTGCCGTGCACAGGTGTCGTTGCTTTTTTCAGTTTGCCACCAAATAAATAGTACATCCCTTGGAAACCAAGACAAATACCAAGTACAGGAATACCTTTTTGTGGGTATTCTAAAATCACCTGCTTTGAATGACCAAAATAAGCATCATCTTCTGGAGAGCCTGGGCCTGGGCCTACGATCACACCATGATATTTACCCTGATCTAGCAGCGATAAAAAGTCATCATCATTACGAACTACATCAACTTGAATTGATGGATCAGCTTCTTGAAATAAATGATGCGCATTGAACACAAAGGAATCATAGTTATCAATTAAAAGAATTTTTATACTCATGCACCACCACCTAACTCATGGAGTGTTTGTTTCATTGCTGCAAGCTTATTGCAGACTTCTTGATATTCTTTTTCAGGGTGCGAATCGTACACAACACCTGCAGATGTTTGAGCAAAACACTCATCACCATTACAGAATAAGCTTCGAATTGCTAAAGCATAAACAGCATCACCATTAAAGCTCATGCGACCAACGGCTCCACCATAAGGGCCACGTGGTAAATGCTCGTTCTCATCAATGATTTTAATGGTTTCAATTTTAGGCGCACCAGTAACAACACCACCGGGGAATAAGCTTGCCAGCGTATCAAAACCATTTGACTCAGGTGTTTTATGACTAATGACGTTAGAGACAATGTGCTGTACGTGACTGAACTTAATCAAGTACATCAAATCGCTCACTTTTACACTGCCAGGAATAGACACACGAGCTAAGTCATTTCTATGCAAATCAACAAGCATATTATGCTCAGCAATTTCTTTAGGATCACTTAATAATTGACGACCAAGTACAGCATCTTCAGCTGGCGTCTTACCACGATGAATCGTCCCTGCTGTAGGCGTTGTGAGAAGCATGCCAGCCGATTGGCTTAAAAGAATTTCAGGGCTTGCGCCCATGAGCTCCATTGACGTATCACCATGATCAAAGCTCACATAAAACATATATGGGCTTGGATTGATAACACGAAGCTTTTCATAAACAGCAAACTTATCACCTTTGATGTGATAAAGAGATTTAAAGCCAACTTCTGCTTGAAATGAGAATCCATCTGCAATTTTTTGAATAGTACGTTCAACTGCTTCAATAAATTCTTCTTTCGTTTCAGACAAGCCTTTAAACTCAACAGACTCTAAAGCAAGCGGCGTTGTGTCAAACTCATAATCAGGCTTGAGCATAGAATCAACAATAGATTGAATGCGAGCAAGTTTTTGCTCTCGAATCTCTTTAGATTCGTAAGAATAATATGTCAGCTCATGAGTTGTGGAATCAAATAAGAAACCATCAAGATAAAGACCTTGCTTAAAGAGGCCAAAGTCCTTATCTTCCTCTAGGTTTAAACATGGCTCCATGCAGTTCACGGTTTCATGGGTAAAGTAACCAATCAAGCCACCCTGGTGACCTGTCGCAAAAGCTTTGAACTCATGACCAACAGAGTCACGTAAAACTTGGTAAGGGTTAACATTAGAAAGCTCAACTGTATCTGTCGCTTCGCCTGTTAATAGCTCAACATACTGAGCCTCACCTTTAACTTCAAGGGTATCCCCTTTGCCTGTAAACACGACTGCAGGATCAAAGCCCATTGAATAGTAGCGATCCTGATGGCGAGGCATTTCTAAGGATTCAAACAAATAGCATGTTTTCGTCTGCTGCTTAAGCACTCTAAAAAATTGATAGTAATCAAGGTCGCAAGTCAAAGTGACCGACCATGGCTTACGAGGAATCCAGGCGAAATTTAGGCCTCTCATACGATCTCCAGTTTCTTGTCTTTTGGAATTCTCTACTGGGGAGTAGCTTATGCCATCTATGAGGCAATATCCCCAAATATAAATATCAGTAAATCATAACACAATGACCACAAGGTCGTGTTAAGTAATCCCACCTCAAATCATAAGTAATGTAAATAACACCCGCCATATCAATATGATTGCAATATAATACCCAGCATTTAGGCAATCCCCCTAAACACCCTAATTATTTTTAAGTTTCTTGAGGCCAACAATGCCAAGCAATAAAATCAGCAACTTACATTACAACCACACTCAACCAGCAGCATTTTCGCGACCTCAAGCCCAACCACTACAACCTGCTCCTGCGGGTAACAAACTTGCGCCATCAACTGAGAAAGTCATTAGTACACTAAAACAGATTTGTAGAGCTCACCATACCTCTATAGCCTGCAGTGTGATTGATGAATATTTAAAAACAATGCCTGCAGACAAACAGTATTCGCATACAGAGATGACTCATGCCTGCCAAGCAATCGAAAAGCTTGTCCATGAGACTTGCCTCCACATAGATGCTGAAGGCCTAGAAGCTTTAAGTGAAATACACGGTTACCTTTTAGAGCACCCACCTGAAATATTAAACCTACCTACAGCAGATATTCTTGCTGGCTTAAATGCTGAACCTCAAGAATTACAAGCCTATCTAGCGAAAGATCAGCGCTTGCTTCAACCCCATCAAAAACCGAATACTTATTTCGATACTTTATACATTTCAGACATAATAGATCGCCAGAGCCCACACTCAACCCATGATCTTCTTACCCCTGTATTAACTTTTGAAACATTTGATAAATCAATTATTAAAAATTGGGGCTTAGCTGATACCATGGCACTTAAATGGCTGCACACGAACGTTGAAGCAGAAGCTGAAACTTATAAGGCATTTATACAGACAGCTTTACAGCATGGCTCTAAAACGTCTAGAGATCATATTCTTTCAAGCCTATTGCTTTTGAGCCAAGCATCAGATTTATTTTCATCTCCCAATAAAGCCCAAATTCAAAAAGAAACCCTAAGGTTATTTAATGAGTACAAATACAATTGGAAGAATATCTCACCTTATGTAAAGCTTGATACAAATGGTTATTGGCAGCGGAATAAACAGCATCAAGATGTATTTCTCAGCACGCTTATACTCAACCTTGTAAGCACAGCAGACTTAAAAAATATCACCTCAACATTTAAGCAGAATATTCAAGATGCTTTTGAAAAAGCCGAAGGCAGTCGTCAGCGTTTTCTCTTTATGGCAAACATGATGAGCAAGATAATAAAGCCCCACTTGCACACTCAATTCTTAAAAGGAATGCAACAGCTCATACCTCAACAAAAAGCGCAACAAGAAGAGCTATCAGCTCTTCGAAAATACACAGCCCAATCACACCAAGGCTTTCCGTTTATGTTGTATTGTGCAACTCATAAAGTAAATGCACCTGCACAACATCTTCAGTCAATACAAAAAAAGATCGACTTCTTTGCTTGGCAGGACATCAAAAAAACAGCACACTCACTTGGTATAGAGACTAACGAAATAGCAAACCCACTGCTCCACCAAACACATCTACTTTTAAGTAAAGGAAATGCCCTTGATATAGAGCTTAATCCAAAGTTTAGAGCAAATTTTATACATCAGTTGGCATCCAAATATGCTCTCGTATGCATTGATAGTTCAGAGTCATTGCATTGGCTACAGCAGCCAAAAAATGCCCCTGGCTCAGTAAAAAATATTTTAGATAATGGTGGTTTAATTCTACTTGACGAAGCACAGTTTTCACCGCAAGAACTTGAGTCTCTAAACGAATTAAAAGAAGGAAATAGACTAAATGGGCACAAGCTTGCACATGTAGTCCAAGTTATAAGTTTCATAAACACTGAGATTGTACGTTCCAGTGCATTGAGTTCAAGAGCCATCCCTCTAAAAGAAAGCCAACTTAAATTTGTTGAAAAATACGATCATATAAAAGTAAAAGCTCTTTCAAGCAAAAATGCTGTTGTTTTAAAAACTAATGAACCTGAAGCGCTTTATCACTGGATTGATAAACCAGATAAAACCCAAAAAGTTATTATAAGTAAACAAGCAGAAGAAACTACGCTTGCTGAAATGCATGTTTTAAGCAAAGCACATCAACTCCAAATACCAGTTGAATATGCCCCCTTACAAAAACAGGCACAAGCCATTATTTTTGCGGACAATCGAATTCGTACAACTGGCCATATTGTAACCGAAGATACTTTTAGCCAAAATCTTGAATGGCAAATTAAACTCAAACAAGGCCAGCTTGTAAAGCAAAAAGGGCCTTTGCAAACAGGTTTAAATGCCCCAGTCTATTGCTTAGACTCACTTTCCAGTACTCAAAAAGAGAAGCTTGCAAGGGCGCAAGTGCCAATCTACCAATTACCAGCACAAACAATTGATGAAGCGGACCTTGCACAACTCCCAACACGACTAACACCGACTCACAAGGTATCACTAGACTATATTTCACATGAAATTAAGCCGCAAGATTTATTTAGACTGCAAATACAACCAAACCACGTGATTTGGATTACACCAGATGATAGTTATGAAGACCTTACAGTTAAACTCAAACAACAGAAAAATTCTAAAGGACAAGTGTTTTATACACAGCAGGAAGGTGCATTGCTGCACCATTTTAAAACGCAACAAAAGACTGTACTAATTGGTTTAGAAAAAAACCCTGCATTGCAACAGCAGCTTTTATCATTATTCATGCCAAAACCTTATTTAAATATTTTTGGCGAGATCTACCCTCTTGAAAAAATTGCTCCTAATCAAGAAATACGCTGTATTGTTTCTGCACCGCTAGCTCAGGTTCCTTCTGCACACTATCATTCCCAATTACCAGCACTAAGAGAGGCTCAAAATGACTACTGGCCTGGATTTAATGATTTGAGCCAAGAACAAAAAAGAGCTTGGATACCCTATGGTCACCCTTGGGAGCAAGAGCACAATTTGGATGTAACTCTTATTGATCGAAAAGAAGTAACATTAAAAATTGCAGAAGCTTTTATTAAGGAAAAAGCTCTTTTATTACTTGGCTCTGCTAGCGCTGGTAAAACAACATTACTACAACAATTCACAAAAAGAGATCAGCTTTTCTCAACAAATGCTGGTGTTTGGAACTCGACTAGGTTTAATAATACACTACACTCATGGGCCTCAAGTACACCTATCAATAACAAAAGACTCGTACTGTTTATCGATGAAGCTACACTGCAAAAAGACTGGACTCAGTTTAAAGGTTTCTTTACACAACAACCAAATATTCGAATCGAAAATAAAACATACCAATTGACGCCCGCTCATAAATTAGTATTAGCCGGCAACTTCCCCAACATGCCAGGTCGTCACTACATTCCATTACTTGCAGAAAATGCACAGTGCTTCCATATACCTCAGCTTACCCTTAAAGAGCTTCAGCAAGGCATTATTAACCCATTATTAAATACAATGGCCCAAGCAAACCCTGCATTTAAAGTCAAATTACGTGATTTTCTACAGCATACTCACCTAACGGCAAGCTTTGTATTAGGTGACGAAGTTGCAACCCCTCGGCAACTTAAAGCAATCACACATTACGCCACGACACTCTTATGCCGTCCACAAAGTCAAATATCTCAAGGTTTAGCTGCAAACCATTTGTCGCGCTATATTTGCGATCTCTATAAAGGGCTTGCAGACACACAGGAAAAGGAAACATTTTTCTCAAAACTTGATCATCAGCTCATGCTGAGATTAGATGAATTTTTCCCAACTAAAAATGGGCAACTGCAAATAATTCATACGCCAGAGTTAGCAACAACAAAAGCCGTTAAGAGCATTAAATACAACCTAACAGAGTTAATGGCTGTCCGAAAGAGTATGATAGACCTTATTCCAAAAGGCAGTAAATCACCAGCACCTCAAGCTTTTATTATTCAGGGTGAGCCAGGTACTGGTAAAGATGAAACCTTAAAACAGTTTTTTAAGGATGATCCACATTTTATTCATATAAACGCAAATCAAAATATTGAAGAAATTACAGATAAATTTATATTTGCTGCTAAGCACGGTTATATTATCGCTATCTCTGAAGCAAATACACTTCAGTCTGCCACATTAGAATCAATAACAAATGATCTCTTTACTGGGGATATGCCTGATGGCACAAAAGTCCATCCGGGGTTTATGGCCATTTTTACAATCAACAATACGTCTCTCGAAGGTCGTGAAGCAATCTCGGATGCACTTAAGAGTCGTTGTATAACACTCAAGCTGCCTCTACAGGATAGTGATGATAATCATGAACTTGTATTATTTAATACCACCAGACCTACAAGCATTGAATATCCATCAATATTTAATACCACCAGCATTTCCCCAACTCATGCAGGTATTTATGACAACTGGCTTATGTCAGCACCAATTTCAGCACGAACGTTAAATCGACGAATTAGAGAACATGCACAAGGCATTTCTGCAGATGTAGTAAATCGATGGTTTGATACAACGTCCCATGAAAAGCCGGTAGAAAATACTATCTCCTTTGATGAGGCTTTTTTTGATGTTGAAGCCTCATTAAAACCAAATAATTATGATGACATTGAAAGCAATGCTGATTCAATTCTTTACTTTTTAAAGCTTGAGCCCCAAAGTGAGCTGGTTAAAGCGACAGAAATCCTGCCTTATCAGTGGGATATTGTGACACCAGCAAAAACAAGTACTACACCTACTCTTGCGAATATAACCGCCAAAAGAGACGATACCTCTGCGAGCATTGCAACTCAAGTTTCGACTGCACCAATGGGGCAAATTCAACACCTTCATGAAAATAAAGAAATTCAGTTAAAAGCTCGCTATCTTACTCAAACACGACACAATGATCTTGGTGAATTAAAACTCACGCATGCTCCAGGCTTACTGACTAAAACCTGCATACCTGAATATTCATCCATTATTTCAATTCATACTGCAACAGCATTTGGCATTGCATCAAAATACAAAGGCCAGGCATATTTGGCATGGACTTTAGCTGTGCCACAACAATTTGCGCCTCAAAGAAACCTGCTTAATTTATCACTGTCAGGGGCCCATGGCCGGCTGACAACATCAATTGATGGTATTCTAGAGCAAACACAGGCCAATGACTGTGTTGCCCTTTTCAAACATGCAGATATCCTGTCCTTAGAGTCGCAACTGAGCGGCCTTGGCTATCAAAACTGGGACAATGTTACTCTTAACTATTCAGTTGCACCTGTGACTGATCAGCTTATTGATGAACAACAAAAGCATTCCTCAACATATACTAAAGAAGATCTTGAAAGACTCTACAATGAACTGCCAGAAACAGTGCAAGAATTTTTATTTAATATAAATACAGCTTCTGCGCTAGGATCAGCTGATCAAATTGCTCATGAAATACAAAAATCAATTGCTTATTTAAAACAAATTCATCAATACCCTATGCAAGCAGATGAGTACCTCGACTCACTTTATCATGTTGCATCAGATGATTACCTCAAACGACAAGAGCATATAGCACTCACATTGTTAAAAGAGCAAAAAGGTCGCTGTACCCATGGCGCTCACACTTGGTGCTGGTTGATCAACACCTTTACACAGCATTCTGCGAACTTTGTGAGTGGGTTATTTGCTGAAAACAAGATCCCTTCTGATGGGCACTCTTGGATAGAAGTGAATATTCATAATATCAACTTTACATTTGACCCGACACCGATAGGCATATTATCCCCTAAAGCCATAGAAACAAATCAAGATATTATTGACGAATTAGTGACTTCAATTGAAGCAGAAAATCTTCATTTAAATTTGAATACGCATTTAGTTTCTGAGTCAGGCACAACAACGAAACAAGTTCATGAAGAGGCTAAATCTCCAAGGTTTTCGTTTGCTCCAGAGAGTCAAATTACAGCATCAAAAAAACGAAAAAAAGAAACTTTAGCAGATTACATCGCAAAACTTGAACATAAACCAATTACACCAACAGTATCAGAAAAGCAAAGCATTCTTACATCAGACTGGGTAAAATCACTTTCACGAAAACAGCTTGGCAAAGGTTATATGCTCGCCAGTGAAGGCCATATTATAGATGTAAACATGATCGATAAAAACACAGATAAAATTTTTAAAAAGCCGTACCTGAACACACAAGATACTTATAAAAAAATTATTTTTACAGAGTTTAAGCCAAACCAAGATTTCACACTTTCTGAGGCTATGGCACTCCAATCGCTGCTCAACAGTGGCATCGATATTCTTATTAACCAAAATGGAAAGCTTACACCTATTCAAAATGTTAAAGAACTCTACTCAAAGCCTGTACGACTTGCAACGGATATCCCCTATTCATTACAAGGCTCTCAAAGTCATATAATTGATAGTAATGATGCAAATTATAAAACGTTTATTCAAGAAACCTATAATCGCTTATTCGCGCTAAAAGAGCCTCAAGAACAGTATCAATTGATAGCTCGTCACTTTAGACCATGGCTTTTAAATGATTTTCCTGAGTCACTTCTGTTTTTTAATAGGACCATGCACAGTATACAAGCAGGAAAAATAAACAAACCAACTCCATTAGTGAATATAAATGGCCTTATCATTACGGATAAGGCCATGGCCACAGCTCTTAATTTAGAATAAAAAAAAGCACTCTTTCGAGTGCTTTTCAGAGGAGCAAAATTTAATGCGGCATATTAGGCAACAGCCCTAAGCAGCTTGGAAACGCTGACTTGCTGAACACAAAGGGTATTTTGCAAATACTTTTGTACCACCTTCTGTGTATTCCAATACATCTGTCATACGCCTTACAAGGAGTATGCCGCGACCATAGGAATCGTCCTCGCAAGATGGCTTGATTTTTGTAATATCAAACCCTTCGCCGGAATCTTTAAAAGTAATTTCTATTGATGCTGGATCACCAGGCACAAGCCTTAAATTAATATCTATAGATGCATCTTCCAAAGTTGCAAGCCTTTGGGCACGTTGCATATAGTATTCAATATAGCCATCTTCTGTATCTTTAAGACTTGACTGCAAGCCTAAAATACCGTGTTCTAAAGCATTAGAGTAAAACTCTACAAAAATAGTGTGTAAATAATCTTTATGATTCATAAATACATCTTGATCACCAAGCATATCAATAAGCTGATCAGCCATGGAAATGTCTTTTTTCAGCGCTTCAGCATCAAGATGTAAGTTTAACTCCCATCCAACAACAACTTCAGATGAATGAGGGTCTGGCTGTTCTTCAACTTCTGTCTCTAATGGTTGAGCTTTCACATGAAGCATTGTTATATCATCTTCAGCTTTTGTACCTGCTAAGAAACTATCAAGCCGCTTAACAACATCACTCACATAAAAATCACCAGTTTCATTTAGCATGTCTTCCAAGCGTTCTTCACCAAACATGTCACCTTCACTATTCATTGCTTCAGTAACGCCGTCTGTATAAAAGAAAAGCGACTCATTTGGCCGTAGTCGGAATACTTCAACTTGACGGTCAAACTCATAAGGCTCTAGTGCGGCAAGTGGCATATGCTGAGACTGAATTTGACCGCGAATCTGATTATTGTCATTGAGCACATAACCACTTGGTAATCCACCAGACCAAACAGTAAACTCATGTCCTGTTACGCTTTGCTCAATAATAGCTGCAGCACAAAACATTGTACTTGGTAATAAGTTACATAAATATCTGTTTAATTCTTCAGCCATATCGCCAACAGCAACACCCCGTTTAGCAAGTGCGAAGAACTGTTGAGAAACAGGAATTGCACCAATAGCAGCGGGCAAACCGTGACCAGTAAAGTCAGCCATAATCATATACATATTACCGCTGGGACCTACAGCGCCCAAAAGCAAATCGCCATTAAATGTTGAGCATGGCGATACATAGTTTTGTAAATGAGGCGCATCCAAATAGTTATTTTTCAGAGCAGTTAAAAAAACGTGCTCTGCAATTTCTGTTTCAGAATCAATAATATTTTTAAACGTTGAAAGCTCTTGATTTTTACTTGAAATCTCTTCATTTAAATCTTTGATACGACTATGAGCTTTAATTTTTGCAATTAAGATATCTTCATTGAAAGGTTTTGTTAAAAAGTCATCTCCACCACCTCTGAGTGCTTCTGCAAGCGCTTCTTCATCAGTGACAGCTGTGAGAAATATGATAGGCACATGGGTTTCACCCAAGCTTTGTTTGATTGCAATAGCTGCATCATAGCCATTCATAACAGGCATCATCACGTCCATAAGAACTAGATCCTGTTGATATCGCTTAAAGACTTCTACTGCCTCTTTACCGTCTTCTGCTTCGAAAACATTATGACCTTCTTCTTCTAGTAGGCATCGTAGTAAGCAGCGATTTGCCTCAAAGTCATCAACAACCAGTATATTCATCCTGTACTCTCAATCTTAACTTTGCTCATTCTGATGCACTTCTACTTTATTCTTATGGATAGTTTTAGTAGCCACCTAAAAAATAAAAAAATGCCTGATAAGAAGATGGGACCTAAGTCCCACACTCCCTTTTCTCAATGAGTTTAATCAGACATTAATCGATGTTAAATTTCTTATCAAATCGAGAGATAGTAAGAATTTTTTTAATTTGCGGGCGAGAATTTGCAATACGAATTGGTGCTGAATCCCCAAGGTGTTTACGCATGTTCAGAAGCATACCTAGTGCGGAAGAATCCATGTGCTCTGTTTCACGTAAATCAATAACATAACTTTGCGCATGGCCAGTATTTTCGTCTGAATACGCATCTCGGAATTCCTTCACCTGCGTAAAATCAAAACGACCTGAAATAGCGATTACTAGTTCATCACCTGATCCAATATTTGCTCGTACACTCATTGATTACTACTCCCAAGCCACTTAGCTAGTAGCTGTTATTAATAATAAAGTTTCAATACCAACCTTAAGAATATAAGACACGCCTAACATCAAAAAGATTAATTTATGAACAATCTTTATGTTCAATTTAAGTATAGTCACAGGGTTTGGAGTTTTGAAAAAACAGCGTTACAAATCCACACTTGAGCTCTATTTTTTAAGGCTATAAGAGCTGTTTCAACCCAAATAAATTCAACAACATTGGACACATTAGCTCAGCACAAAATCAATTAAAAACAATTTGTAATGACTTAATAAAAATTAAAAAAAAACGCCATTTAAGGCGTTTTAGATGAAGCAATGTCTTTTACTGAGATATCAAGACTTTGGGCTTACACTCTTATCAATTGTATCTAGCAACTGATCTTTATCCTGCCAGATCACATTAAGCCAAGCCTGAAATTCTGCTTTAAATTCAGGATCATTCTGATAATCACCTTGATAAAAATGAGCAGGAATCTCTCTTACTTCTACGTGAACAGTCACTTCTTTAAGGCGCCCACATAAATAATCCCAAAGTGTATTTTGCTTTTGATGATAATAAACTGTTAGATCTACAATTTTTTGGAGCTTGCCTTCTAAGGCAGCAATGGCTAATGCAACGCCCCCTGCTCTAGGAGCAAGTAAGTGCTTATATGGACTCTGTGTCTCCTCATGCTTTTTTAATGTAAAGCGAGTGCCTTCAACATAGTTAGTAATAGACACATGGGAGTGGCGAAGTTTTCGACATGAAGCGATGGTTTCCTCTAAATCCTTTCCTTTAAGATGCGGATTTTGAGCTAAGAACTCTTTTGAATAACGCTTCATAAATGGGCAATCAATTGCTGTCCAGGCAGTTCCAAAAACAGGCACTTTTTTAAGCGATGCTTTAGCAAAAAAGCGCATAAAAGGCACTTTGCCTAATACTGCTCTTACAAGCACTGGGATATCAGTCATTGATTGGTGATTCGACAAGATCAGATAAGACTGATCTTGCGAAAGAGGTTCACCTTTATAGGTCAGATTGTACTTCACCGGAAGTACAATCTTTTCCATCAGGATGCAGACATAGCCCCACCCTGTGCAGAAAGCGACAACTGGTTTAGACCAAAACTTTTGCCAACTTTCATTTTCAGACATCTGTTTAAAAAAACCGAACACCATGATGGGGAGCCCCCAAAACAAAGTGTTGAGTATGAGGATCAATCCTGCGAAACACCCATACACATGCTGTAAAAATTTCAAATTTCATTTACCTCTGAGATTGGATTCCTTTCAAATCTTTCACGGTGACGAGCAACACTTGCACGAACTTGATTCGGCGCAGTACCGCCAAGATGATCACGAGCAGCAACCGAACCTTCAAGTGTTAATACTTCAAATACGTCTTGCTCGATAACACCACTAAATGATTGTAATGTTTCAAGAGAAAGATCGCTAAGATCACAGTTATGTGCTTGTGCATGAGCAACTGCAGAACCAACACATTCGTGCGCATCACGGAAAGGCACATTTTTGCGAACAAGATAATCTGCAAGGTCAGTTGCTGTACTGAAACCCTGTAGAGCAGCTTTACGCATATTCTCTTTTTTAACTTTCATTGCTGGAAGCATTTGAGCAAAAGACATTAAAGAGTTATAAAGCGTATCGATACCATCAAACAATGGCTCTTTGTCTTCTTGGTTGTCTTTATTGTATGCCAGCGGCTGAGACTTCATCAGTGTAAGAAGCCCCATCAAGTGGCCATAGCTACGAGCTGTTTTACCACGAACAAGTTCAGCAACGTCTGGGTTTTTCTTCTGAGGCATGATTGAAGAACCAGTACAGAAACGATCTGGAAGATCAATAAACTGGAACTGTGCAGACATCCATAGAATCACTTCTTCAGACATACGAGATAAATGCATCATGACCATTGCCGCATCGCTTAAGAACTCAATCGCAAAATCACGATCAGATACAGCATCAAGAGAGTTATCGCAAATACCTTCAAAACCAAGCAACTTCGCTGTAATTTCGCGATTGATTGGGAAAGTAGTGCCTGCAAGCGCTGCTGAACCAAGTGGCATAAAGTTAACGCGCTGACGTGTTTGCACAAGACGCTCTTCATCACGAACAAGCATTGCTGTCCATGCAAGAAGATGATGTCCAAGGGTTACAGGCTGAGCAACCTGAAGATGCGTAAAGCCTGGAAGAATTGTCTCAGCATGCTCTTCAGCAAGGTTTACAAGGCCTTTTTGCAGCTGACGCAGTTGGAATAAACATGCATCAATAGCAGAACGAAGGTATAAACGGATATCAGTTGCAACCTGGTCATTACGGGAGCGACCTGTGTGAAGCTTCTTACCATTAATACCAATCAGCTGTGTTAGACGAGTTTCGATGTTCATGTGAACGTCTTCAAGGTCTACACGCCATTGGAATTCACCATTGCGAATTTCTTGTTCAACTTGATTTAGACCATCTTGGATAGATTGACCTTCTTCTTGTGTTAGAACTCCAACCTCAACAAGCATTTGAGCATGAGCTCTTGAGCCTTGAATGTCAGCAAAAGCTAGGCGCTGATCAAAACCGACAGACGCTGTAAAAACCTGTACGAAAGCATCCGTTGCTTCTGAGAAACGGCCGCCCCATAGAGCACTTGTCTCTGGTGCATTGTTCGCATTATTCTGTCCGTTGGATTGAGTTTCTTGAGACACTTTATCTAAACCTCGCTGCTGCATTTAAAAATGTCAGATGGATACCTGACCTAAATCACTATAAAATCAATGAACTTTATCAGTTGTAAACCTATAAAGTCCGCTGGTCAATGCGTTTTATGAGAATTCCTGCTTCAATTGTTTCGAAGCCAATTCATCCACACTAAATAAAGGGCTATTCTAACCGAATATGAGTCAAAATCAAAAAGCAAAATCAAGACACTTCATCTATGTAGAAAGCCGAGCAGATCAAGATTTGCCTCAAGTGATAGCAGCACTCCCTGAAACACTTCAACTGGATCTTATTTTGCATGAAAACACAAAAACGCAACGCCAACTTATGCCCCTTGGGGAAACCCGTAAAGGTTTGATCTATAACATCTGGTCAGGGTTTCACCCTGATACATTTGCAGCTCTTGCTGGGTGTATTGCAGAAGGTGGTTGGGTGATTTTGACTGGCCCACCGCTGCATAAGCTGCATCTCTTTCAAGACCCTAACTACGATAAAATCAGCAGCTGGCCACATATCTGCCCTGCCAACACCTCATATCTGAAAATGCTTCAAGCATCCTTGCAAGCGCTTGCATCAAGTAAGCAACTGCAAGTGTATGATCAGACAACAGATTTAAGCAGGCTTATTTTAGAGCTTTCAACGGCTTCTGACACCTCAAAGGCTGACTTCACAGCCACAGAAGAGCAAGCAAAGATTATTACTCATATTTTGCAACACAAGACTTGGGGCACGTTATTCGCCAACAGAGGCTTTGGTAAAACAACCTGTCTAAAGCTACTTATGCAAAAGCTTTCTGAGCTGAATAGACTGTCATATGAAGTTATTTATGTGACAGAACGACAAGATAACCGTAAAGCGATGGCAAACTGGGCTGACAGCATTGGCCTTACCCTTAAAACAGCAACCCTTTCTGGTTTACAGCAATGGAAAATCAAACCTGCCTTAATTATGATTGATGAATGTGCAGCCTATAATGTGGCTTTACTTGAAAAGAGCTTAGCGCACTTTAATCACTCTGAGATTTCGGTGATTCTAGCAACCAGCTTGGATGGCTATGAAGGCTCAGCTCGAAACCTCAACAAACTCAAAAGCCCGCAGCCTTTAAAGCACTTCACTCTCTCACACCCTATGCGCTGGCAAGCGGATGATGCTTTGGATCAGTGGATTAAACGTTTTTTTCATGCAGAAACAATGAATGCACTTGCCATTGAACATCAGCCTCTACAAAAACCAGATCACCTCGAAGTGTCCCAATTTAAGCCATGCCTTGAGCAATTGCATCTTTCGGAACTGGAAAAACAACTTGGTCAATGGATGTCTTTAATGAGTTTGGCGCACTACCGTACACGGCCAAGTGATACTCGCCTCATGCTTGACGCTCCGCATCAATACTTTTGGCACATTAAGAGCGGTGATGACGTTATTGCAGGTTTATGGGTAAGCCTTGAAGGCCCTATTGCCCCCTATTTGCATCAACCTATTCTTGAACGCAAACGACGAGTTAAAGGCCACCTTGCACCTCAATACTTAGCGATTAACGGCAAGCCTGAGTCACTAAGCCAACAGTGGGTTCGAATTGTGCGCATTGCAGTCAAACCAGAGTTTCAAAAACAAGGGCTTGGTAAGCAGCTTTTAAAAACCTGTATGACACACTTTAAAGGCCTCCCTTTTGCAGTGAGTTTTAAAGCAGACGAGCAGGTAAAAGCTTTTTGGGATTCAGTTGGCTTTACAGAAGTGAAGGCAGGATTTTTTGTGAAAAATATTGAGCTTAAATTTTGATCTACATACATTAAATTTACTTGCAACATACCAATAGAAACATAAAAACAATATAATTCATAAACTTAAAATTTGAGGTATTTATGACAGACCAGTACAAATTGTACATTTTAGACGATAAAATTCAAGAAGAAGACTTTGAACCCCTAGGGACTAAAGAAAAGTTTTGGTTCCATATGAAAGATAATGATACAAAACAGTACCTGTTTAAATATTCAAGGACCGACACGGGTGAACACTGGTCTGAAAAAATAGCAGAAGAACTGTGCAAACTATTGGGCATACCTCATGCAACCTATGAAATAGCTAGTTTTAAAGGTAGAATAGGTGTTTTTACACCAAACTTAGTGAGTGAAAACCACCGAATGGTCATGGGTAACGAAGTACTACACACTCATACAGTACAATACCCAAACCCCAGTGAAGAAAGCCAAACTTATGTTAAAGTAAAAGAACACACTGTGACAAGAGTGTTAGGATGCTTAGATAAGGCCAAAATCAAACCGCCTTTATCCGCAGACAACAGCGATTTAAGCTCTTCAGATTATTTCTGCGGGTATTTACTACTTGATACATTAATAAGTAACCAAGATAGGCATCACGAAAATTGGGCTATTATTCTAAATAACACCACTTCAGAAAATTTTCTGTGTCCTACATATGACCATGCTGCTAGTTTAGGTAGAGAATTAAAAGATCATGAAAAGGAAGAACGACTTGCAACCAAAGACAAATGTAGAACTGTTGATAAATTTGTTACAAAAGCAAAGTCTGCAATTTATAAGTTAAAAACAGACAAAAAACCTTTATCTACTCTAGATGCTTTCTTGCATGCAACCGAAAGAAAACCTACCACAAGAAAATACTGGATAGATAAAATTATTGATAAAATAAATGAAGACACAATCAATAATCTATTTGACAAATTCCCAGAAGAAATATTCTCAAAAAAATCAAAGGAATTTGCCTGCAAAATGATTATTGAAAACAAAAAAAGGTTATTATCACATGAAATCAAATGATACCTTATATATCGCATGGCAATCTGAGAAAACCAGATCTTGGCATGTAGTTGGGCAATTAAAAAAAGAAAAAAACTTCTTTATTTTCAAATACACAAAAGGTGCAAAATTTGCTCATAATTTTCAAAAATTTAGCGGCATGCCAAACTTTAATGAGGCGTATAAATCAGACACGCTATTTCCTTTATTTAAAAACCGCATCATGTCTAATAAACGGCCAGAATATCCAACTTTTCTTAATTGGTTAGGGCTAAAACAAGGAGAAGAGTCAGAACTTGAAATCTTAAGCAGGTCAGGTGGCACTAGGAAAACAGATAGAATCCAAACCTTTAAAAAGCTTGAAATTCAAGAGTCAGGGCAATTCATCTATTACTTCTTCCTTCACGGGCTTAGACACCTTAACATTGAAACTCAAAAAAAGGTAGATAACCTTGAAGTAGGAACTAGGCTTTTTTTAGCTCAAGACATCCAAAACAAATCTGATCCCAAAGCACTGATTATTAGAACTGAAAACCCTACAGAAATTATTGGTTACTGCCCAAAATATATCACGAACGATCTTTCTGCCAGACTTAATAAAGACCCAGAATCTGTTGAAGTTACTGTAAGTGCTCTCCAAAGCGAAGCACCTACACATTACAAACTGATGTGTAAAATTGAAGGGCATAAGATTAGAGAACCACTTACAACAAATTATAACGACGATGAATATCAAACATTTATTTAACAAGATTGTTAGCCCGTAGCAAGATATATTTTTTGATCTCTTTAATGAATGTCGCATTATGGAGATCAATACTACATTTCTTTCAGCCCCCCCTTTACCTTCCTCGAATGATAAATATTCATTCTATCTAACAGCGTTACTTTGCGTGATTCATGATTACAGGATAGAATGACGATTTCCCGATGAACCCATATGCTCAAACAGCGATCGCTTGCAGGCATTAAGTCATCAAAAACCAGATTTCTTAACAATCTATAGATAGGCATTCGGATGCTTCATTTGAAGCACTTCGACAAGGTATAAAAGCTAACAAAGGCGATCACATGACTATTTCTCAAGACGACATTGAACGACTTGCACACCTTGCAAGAATTGGCGTTGAAGACTCAGAACTCGGTGTCTTTTCGAAAGACATGAACCGTATTATTGAGTGGGTTGGCATTCTTAAAGCTGCTCCTACTCAAGATCTTGAGCCATTAACTCATCCTCATGACTCAAGCGCGCCGCTTCGCCAAGACGAGTTCAAGCAAGAAGACACGGATAAGTTATTCGAAAACGCGGCCAACCATGAAGACCGCTTCTTCCTCGTGCCTCAAGTGATTCAATAAGGAATAAAGATGTCAACGCAAACACCTATTCTTGAAATGTCCCTGACAGAACTTGTTGATGGTATTCACCAAGGCAACCTGCAGGCAGACGTTGTCAGCCAAACATACATTGATCAAGCATTGGCTGCAAAAGAGAACAACAGCTTTCTTTGCTACAGCGACACTGCTGACTTAGCAAAAGCAAGCTTAGAGCATAAAGAGAAGCCACTTGCTGGTCTTCCAATTGCACATAAAGATTTATTCTGCACACAAGCATTACCAACAACATGTGGTTCAAAAATGCTTGCGGGCTTCATGAGCCCATTTGATGCAGATATCGTTGAGTCCACAGCTGATGCTGGTGCTGTTTTACTTGGTAAAACAAACATGGATGAATTTGCAATGGGTTCGGCTAGTGAAAACCCTCACTTTGGCCCTGTATTAAACCCATGGAATCACGGCTATGTCGCTGGTGGTTCTTCTGGTGGTTCTGCTGCTGCAGTTGCAGCACGTATGACGCCACTTGCAACAGCTTCTGATACTGGTGGCTCAATCCGTCAACCAGCTGCATTTTGTGGCGTAACAGGTTTTAAACCAACTTACGGCAGTATCTCTCGCTGGGGTATGGTTGCTTATGCATCAAGTTTTGACCAAGCTGGCCCTATTGCTAAAACAGCGCTTGATTGCTCTTACTATTTCGACATCGTCAATCGTCCAGACGAGAAAGACACAACTTGCTATTCTGCTGCACGTAAAGCAACTTACCCTGCTCTACAAGCCATTTCAGAAAATGCCGACAATGCACTAAAGTTTGATCAGCTCACAATTGGTTATCTACCAACATGGCTTGCACATGAAGGTCTTGATGCTGGTGTTCGTGAATCATTCGAGAAAACGAAAGCTGAATTTGAAGCAAAAGGTGCTAAGTTTGTGGCGCTTGAACTCCCAAGCTTACATTATGCACTTGCTGCTTATTACATCCTTGCGCCAGCTGAAGCATCCTCAAACCTAAGCCGTTTTGATGGTGTGCGTTTTGGTCATCAATGTGAAAACCCACAAAGTCTTGAAGACCTTTACAAGCGTAGCCGCCAAGAAGGTTTTGGCTTTGAAGTGAAGCGTCGTATCCTTACTGGTACTTTCGTACTCAGCGAAGGCTTCTTTGATGCGTACTACAAGCAGGCCCAAAAGATCAGACGTTTAATCAAAAATGATTTTGATAAAGCCTTTAAACAGGTTGATCTGATTTTAACACCAACAACACCAACAACGGCATTCCCTCTTGGTAGCGCACAGCGTGATCCAGTTGAGATTTACCTCCAAGACGTGTTCACCATTCCTGCTAACCTTGCTGGCCTACCAGCAATCAGCTTCCCATCAGCACCTGCTAAAGGGATGCCTGTTGGTATGCAGTTTATGGGTCAGTGCTTTGATGATGAAAAAGTACTTGCTGCAACACATCTGTATCAAACAATTACGGATTGGCACAAAGCCTCTCCTCTAGCTCAAACATCGGAGGCTTAATCAATGCAGTGGGAAACCGTTATTGGACTTGAAGTCCACGTTCAACTTGCAACAGCATCCAAGCTTTTCTCAAGCGCTCGCAACCAATTTGGCGACACACCAAACTCGAACGCTTGCGCTATCGACCTTGGCTTTCCAGGCACACTTCCTGTTGTGAATAAAGAAGCAGTGCGTATGGCTGCAAAGCTTGGTTTAGCATTAAATGCTGAGGTTGCACCAATCTCTCATTTTGACCGTAAAAACTACTTCTACCCTGATCTACCAAAGGGATATCAGGTGACTCAAGCTGAGCGCCCTATTTTCTCTGGTGGTATTGTTGAGTTTGAAGTGAACGGTGTTGAAAACCAAATTAAGCTTCACCACGCTCACCTAGAAGAAGATGCTGGTAAAAGTATTCACGGTATTACGCCTGGCTTTTCTGGCATCGACTTAAACCGTGCTGGTACACCACTTTTAGAGATCGTAACTGAGCCAGATTTCAGAACTGCAGAACAAGCAAGTGCTTTCTTGAAAAAGCTTCATACACTTGTGCAGTATCTTGAAATTTCTGATGGCAACATGGCTGAAGGCTCTCTTCGTTGCGATGCGAACGTATCAGTACGTCCTGTTGGTCAAAAGGAGTTTGGTACTCGTACTGAAATCAAAAACCTCAACTCCTTCCGCTTTATTGAACAAGCGATTGAGTATGAAGTTGCTCGTCATATCCACGTCCTTGAGTCTGGCGGTCAGCTGGTTCAAGAAACTCGTTTATATGATCCAGACAAGAACGAAACTCGCTCTATGCGTAGCAAGGAAGATGCAAACGATTATCGCTACTTCCCTGAGCCTGATCTTCTTCCTGTTATTGTTGAACAAGCACTGATTGACGAGCTAAAAGCAACAATGCCTGAGCTTGATAACCAGAAGAAAAAGCGTTACGTAAACGAGTTAGGCCTGAGCGATTATGATGCAAGCCTGCTGACAACTGATGTTGCCATTGCGCACTACTTTGAAGCTGTGCTTGCTACAGCTGGTAACGATCAAGCAAAAGCAGCTGCAAACTGGATTCAAACAGAGCTTCTTGGCGGCCTTAAAAAGCGCGAGCTAAAACTGTCTAAGAACCCAGATGAAACACCAGTAAAGCCAGTTCAACTTGCGAACCTCATCAAGCAAATTAATGAAGATGTCATCTCCAATAAAATTGGTAAAGGCATTTTCGATACGCTGATGGATAGCCCTCGTGAAGAAGACAATGCTGTTGATCTTATTATTGATGAAAAAGGTCTACGTCAGAACTCAAACACAGATGAACTAAAAGGTTTTGTTGATGAAGTTATCAATGCAAACCAAAACCAAGTTGAAGCGTATCTAGCAGCACCAGTTGAGAAGCGTCAGAAAATGACTGGTTTCTTTATTGGTCAATTAATGAAGAAGACGCAAGGTAAAGCAAACCCTAAAGTACTTAACCAGCTTCTTGCTGAAAAACTGCAAAGCTTAGAAGGCTAATCATAAACTGATAAGCTTCATAGCCAACAGCCCGTCCAGTGACGGGCTTTTTTATTTGTTTATCAACATTTCAAAACCTGTTTTTCCACTACAAAATACTCATAGATATGTTTCATTCTGTAGTCCCACCGCAACATCACAAATACAATAGTCTCAATTTATGAAAAATGCATGAGATTATTTGTATGCCAGTTAATAAAAGCACTTCAAAAACAAGCCATTATATTGATCAAACAGCAACACAAACTCAGAAGAAAATAAAAATTAACGAAAACACGGCCGCACCTGCAAGCAGAGCTAATCCGCAAGCTCAACTTATGACAGGCACAACCATTACTCAACATTTGGACCACCCTTCTTTAGCCCCAGTATTCACAACATATAGAAAAGCAACAGCTAGCGAAAAACAAACTCAAGGGACAATTCGTGAAATTAAACCTGGGCTCTATGTGTCCCATAAGGTTGATGACCAAGAGAATATAATCTTCTTTGCACAAGAAAAAATGGATTTTTTAAAATCTGAAACTTGGGATGATATTAAAGCTTCATTTGATAGAACAACATCATGCTTAGCAACAAGCTTAAAAGAGGCTTTTGAATCTAAAGTTGGCTTTGCACAAGCCACACCAGAAGAATTAAAAGACTTTTATAATATTACAGGTCAAGCTGAGACACTTAACGAAATCATTAAACAGCGAAATATCAATAAGAGTAATGCAAGCAAATTAGTGTACCATATTGCAAGCACAACAATGGGCAGTTCTGTATTTACAACAAAACCAGATGTAAATGAAACCCGTTATGTCACCTATGCATCCACGCAACCAATTCACGACTTTTCATTCCAGTTTAAACATACAGCGACTGATCTGTACTACCAAAACTTACAACAAATGAAATTTACTACCGAGACTGCTGGCCATATTTCAATAGTCGTTTCAGGTGGTGAAAAAGGCGAATGCTTTGAGCATAGAGGTATTTTTAAAAGAAAACGCTCATCCTGACACGCTATTGCCCCTTACCCCATAAGTCTGA
>TARA_B100000686_G_scaffold355393_1_pt1 | contig 42709 bp, 35 predicted proteins | sample TARA_B100000686 | Tara Oceans TARA_B100000686 (sample SAMEA2622733) | marine metagenome | biome: marine biome (ENVO:00000447); feature: marine epipelagic mixed layer (ENVO:xxxxxxxxx); material: "saline water (ENVO:00002010), including plankton (ENVO:xxxxxxxx)" | depth 150 m | reverse complement strand
TAGCAGCTGACCACCTTCTCCAGAATTGCACTTATGAGTTGAATCTAAGGTATTATTCGTTTGCACTCCTGTCACCTTATCTGTTAGAACTATCACTCTAAAAATAGAATAAAAAATTGAAGTCTGTTTTGATGGCTTAATGGTATCTTTTTGTTCAAGGATATACGACAAAATAATACGACCTCTTTAAGCAAGAGGTAACAGGCCCAGAGCAGGTAGGCGTATAAAAAATGGAGTGATATTGTGCGCATTTTACTGCCGTTTGTTATTTTAAATCTTGCTTTTTTTACAGGCTGGTGGATTTCCTATAACCAACCCGATCTTGTTGAAACCTCAGAAAATTTTGTGATAGAACAGTTTCACAATCTACAGGGGGCGTTCAAACAAAAAAATGCTGCAGATCCAAACAGTAATTCAGCCCAACAAGCGTCACCTAAACAACAAGTTTCAGCGATATCGCAAAAAAAGAGTCATAAAGCATCAAAAGTACGTCCTCTTGTTGAAATCGATACCTATAAAGCACAAACCTGGAAGCTACCAGTTGAACTAGGTGGGATTGTGACACCTGAATCAAAGGTTTCTCTATTTTCAGAGGCTGAGGGTACACTTGTTTCCATAAATCCAAAAATTGCCGCTGGCGAAATTATAGAAAAAGGTGAGGAGCTTTATCGCATAGATTCACCAGCACTGAATAACCAACTTCTTGCAGCTCAATCGAAAGTTCATCAAGCAGAGCAAGCACTTTTGCAAACCAAAGCACAAGTGAATACTGCTGGTGAAGTGCCGGGTTTAAAAACACCTTTGCATTTTCGTCAACAAATGCTTAAAACACAAACAGCATTGCTTCAAACAGCAAAGGCAGACTTGAGGCTTGCCCAAGCTTATTTTGACCGACAAAGTATTAAAGCACCATTTACTGCGCGAGTAGTAGATAAGGGGTTATCCATGGGGCAAATGCTTGTGGCAGGTACGGAGATGGCCAGTGTGTTTCAACCTGAAAGTATGATCGTTGAGTTGGGCCTGAACGGTGAAAATGCAGAGCTTTTAAAAAGTAATCATGTGAATCAAGATAACTTACAGATTCGTATTTCTCGGTTACGAGGCTCTAGGGTTGATAGCTTTACAGGACGACTATTATCGCGATCAGGTTCAATTGATCCTCTTACTGGTTTGGAGTCAGTTAAGATTGAAGTCAGTCAAAATAGTCAACAAGATCAAGACACTTTTTTACTGCCTGGAGAGCGAGTTGAAGTGCTACTGGGTGTGCCAACAGATGCTGAATTATTACGTCTACCATTAGCACTTGCTTCACAAAATCAAGTCTATACCATTAAAAATAAGCGTCGCTCTGACTCTGATTTACTGATTGCAGAAGTTGAAAGGCTTCGTTTAAATCGAGTGTTTAGTGATAAAGATTTTGCATATTTTACACCTAGTTCGCACACTCAAATTCAAGTGATTGAAACGCCACCAACTTGGTTGCTGCCTGGTCATGAAGTACGTTTTACTGAGCCTGACAGAACATATTCTCAGCAAGAACATAATACCAGTCTCGCAGTAAGGCAGGAGTAAAGTTCTTGATTCGTTGGTTTACGCTTCACCCAATAGCCGCCAATATTTTGATGGCTTTAATTATCTGCGCAGGTATTTTTGCAACTCAGTCAATTCGAACAGAGGTTATACCGCAAGTTCAAGTTGATTGGCTTCAAGTTAATATTCCATTTCCAGGTATGTCGAGTCATGGGATTGAAACTCAAGGTGTTGAGCAGCTTGAGCGCCGTATAATGGCGCTCAATGGTGTTGATGATGTAACAACAACAATTCAGCAAGGGCAGCTGCAAATGCAGGTCATGTTGAATGCACTTGCAGCAAAAGATGCAGGTATAAAGTCTGATGTGAGGGCCTTAATAGATGCTCTTGATCGACCTAAAGGTGCTCTGTCGCCAACTGTATTTCAGGTTAGAATTGAGCCAGCAGTTGCAGCGCTTGCAATTAAAGGACCTCATGAGTACCAGGATTTACAAGCCCTTTCTGAAAAGTTAAAGCGAGAGCTTGAGCGTTTGCCAGAGGTTGGTGATGTTTCTTTTTATCATCCTTCCGAGCAAGAAGCGACAATACTTCTTAATATAAATGCCTTAAAGCGTTTTGGTCTTTCTGCAGCAGAAGTAGGACAAGTGCTACGAGCTGGTCGACAAAGTTTTGATGTCGGCGCTTTTGAAGAGCAGGGTATTAGTTATCGATTACTAACAGACACCTCTGAGTCTCTGGTCTCTCAAATAGGAAACCCTATAATCCGTCAATACCCTAATGGGACGCAGGTATTTCTCTCTGATGTTTCGACTATTGTGCTGCCTACTTTTACACAAGGGCATCGCTTTAATGGCGAAAATGCTGTCTTACTTGCTGTTAAAAGTAGCCGTACAACTGGGCTAGTTGAGTTATCCAATCGACTGAAGCAATTTATGGTGGAAGTAGACCCTATTTTACCCCGTGGTGTTTCTCTTGATGTATGGCAAGATACGTCGAAATACTATAAAGCACGTGTCGAAATTTTAATTGAAAATGGGTTTTATGGCTTCCTTTTACTCTTTGTTATTCTGACTTTATCGCTGCAATGGCGTTTCGCATTCTGGGTGAGCCTTGGTATTCCTGTTGCTTTTCTTGGCGGTTTTATAGTGCTTTGGATGACAGGCTATACCCTCAATATGGTTTCACTTTTTGCCTTTATTTTGGTACTCGGTATTTTGGTTGATGACGCTGTTATTGTTGGAGATAGTATTTATTCTCAGCAAATAAAGTGGCTTCTGAAAAAACAGCGATCACCACTTTTGCCGCCATATCACGAAGCCGCAGTTCAGGGTGTAAAAATTGTTGTACAACCTGTTGTCGTAGCAGCACTTACAACCATGATTATGTTTGTGCCTTTACTTTTTTTACCAGGGGATGAAGGACGCATGTTGCGGGCTATTCCTGCAGTTGTTATTGCGACTTTAGCGTTTTCCTTGATTGAGTCGTTATTAATTCTTCCTGCTCATCTTCGTAATGCTGTACCAGTTATTCCATCACCAAAGAAAGATGTGAAATTAAATTCATTTCAAAAAGGTCTGAATGACTTTAAAGAAGAGTGTGTTGCATGCGTGCAGTGGAATTGTCGACACCCATGGTTAATGCAAGCTGTCTTTATTGGCTTTTTTGCATTTATGATGTTTGTCTTAGCAAGTGGAGGTGTTCGATATTCATTCTTTGCAAAAATAGAAGGTGATTTAGCGGTTGCTCAGGTGTCTATGGTTGAAGGTGCTTCGCAATCTGATTTAGATGCTGTCTTAAATCGTTTAGAAGCGACAGCACTTGATATTCAACAAGAGCACAAACATGATCCTGATACAGCTCAAATAAAAAATGTATTGCGTAAGCATATGCCTCGTGTATCAGGTGCAGCTTTAATGGGTCAAGTTGCTATTGAGATGTCTACCGCTGGATCAAGAGAAACACCTGCAGAAGCTGTTGCTTTGGCTTGGAAAGAAGCTGTCGGTGAAATTCCTGGTGTGGACTCCCTCACAATTCAAACCAGCTTAAATCCCGAAAGGAATAGCACTTCCTTTTATTTAACATCTTTATCTCGCCAAAATCTAGAGCAGGGGGCATTGGCACTTGGCGATTGGTTGCGACAGCAAGCTGGTGTGGAGTCTGTTGAACTCAATGGCGCTCAGTTGCAGCAGCAAGTTGTGTTTGATGTGAATGCGTATGGTCGCTCTCTTGGCTTAAGCCCGCAAGATTTAGCGCAGCAGGTGCGTGTGATTCTTGCTGAGGAAGTTTTGTATGATTTGCAAACACCTACTGGGCAAATACCAGTCAAGATGAAAGTTTCATCTGCTGATGGTGTGCAATCATTAAGAGATTTAGCGCGTATTCCGATTATGACCCCACAAGGTCAAAGCTTATCTCTAGGCGATGTTGCGACGCTAAAAAGAGACCGAAGGCCGCTTGATATTACCCGTCATCAAGGTATTCCTAGTGTACAAGTGATTATTAATAGAACCTCTGATCGTGCTGGGCAATATTGGGCCGGCCCTTTATGGCGAGCGGATTTAGAGCGTCAAATTCAGAATCACTTCCAGGGGATTGAATTTGTCAAAAACATGTTTCAGCAAGAACAAAAGCAAATTGAAGAATATCTTATCGTGAGCTTTGCTTTAGCACTTTTCTGTATGTATGCATTGATGTCCATTGTTTTGAAATCCTATTGGATGCCACTTCTTATTATTTATGCTGTGCCATTTGGTTTAGCTGGTGCTGTGATTGGCCACTGGGTTATGCATTTGCCATTTACTTTATATTCGATGATTGGTGCCTTTGCTGTGAGCGGTATTGTAGTCAATGACAACCTCGTTCTGCTTGACCGCTTTCATCAGCGCCGAGATACTGGAGAGCCAATTATGTCAGCTATTGTAGGCGCAGTATCGGATCGAGTGAGAGCGGTTGCATTAACAACAATAACGACTGTTTTAGGCATGGTACCTTTAGTGCTAGAGACGTCTATACAGTCACAATTTCTAAAACCTATGGCTGTTTCTCTTGCATTTGGTATTACAACTGCAACACTGGTGACACTGTTTTTAGTGCCAGCAACACTTGCATTATTCTCTAAGCGATTGCAATTTGACCCAAATTAATTTCTATGGTCTATGATTAATTTATAGACCCAAAAAATGGATAGGGTACACCCCCCGTGGATGAGATAGGGAATGATTGTGGGCAAGAAAGTATCGCTCTTAAGACCTAAACAATTGCTTGTGGTGTCATGCTGCTTTTTGCTGGCAGGTCTCGCCTCATGCTCTCAAGATGATACACAGCAGCAAGCGATGGTATCTGAAGGGCTGTCCGCAGGCACATATACTGGTGAGCGCCAAAATGGCCTTCGTCATGGTGAAGGTACGTTGCAGTGGGAAACTGGTGATCAGTATGAAGGCCAGTGGTCTGATGATCTTATGGAAGGCTTTGGCATCATGAGGTTTGCCAATGGTGATTCGTATGAAGGTCAATGGCAAAATGGCTACTTCCATGGCAAAGGTGACTACCAGTGGAAAGACGGCTCTAGCTACACTGGTGAATATGCTCGTGGTGTACGAACAGGTTATGGTTCTTACACATTTGCAGATGGTCGAGTTTACGAAGGTCTTTTTGAAAAAGATCAGCCCCGTGGTCGAGGCACACTGAATCTCAATGACGGCACACAAATTTCTGGTGAGTTTAATAATGCTGAACTCATTGGCGATGGCCGTATTCTCTTTAAAAATGGAGAAGAATATTACGGGCAAATTCTCAAGAATCTTCCTCACGGAAAAGGCACATACCGCTGGACTGATGGTCAGCAGTACACTGGTGAATTCGTGATGGGGGAGCGCCATGGTATGGGTGAAGAGACTTGGCCTACAGGTGAAAAATACACAGGTGAATATCGCCATAATTTACAGCATGGGCAAGGTAAGCTGACATTCCCAGATAACAGTATTTATGAAGGTCAATTTGTCGAAGGTGTACGACAAGGTGATGGTGCTTATCACTGGAGTGATGGGCGCACTTACCGAGGTGAATTTCTTCGTGATGTTATGAGTGGCCAAGGTGAAATGACTTGGGCTGACGGTAGTCGATTCCGTGGTAACTTCCAACAGAACAGTCTTGTAGGGAAGGGCAGGTGCTACGACAAGCATAATCCAAACGGTGTTGTCTGCTGGATGGAAGATGGTGAGCTTCGAGGCTAAAGCATCATTTTATCAAAGAAAAAGAGGGTTTAACCCTCTTTTTTGCGTTTAGGAACCTTCTCTATTTAACAGCTAGAATTGTCATAAAGTTAAGGTGCGTGAGAACAGGGATTACTTGGCTAAAGCCGGCTTCTTTTAATCTTTTTTCATGCGCTTCATATGTTTCTGGGATAAGCACATTTTCAATTGCACTTCGCTTACCTGCTATTTCAAGCTCGCTGTAGCCCTGTAATGATTTAAAGCGTAAATGCAGTTTATCAATAAATGCATGATGCTCTTGGTTCTCACAAATAATTTTTTCAGATAATAAAAGAACACCACCAGGTTGTAGAGCCTTATGAATATCAGTGAGTAGAGCAGCTCTTTGTTCAACTTTAATAAACTGCAACACGTAATTAAGCAGCACTAGTTTGCTTGGTTTAAAAGCCATTGTAACTAGATCAGCTTCTTCTAAATCCAAAACATGTTGTTGATGATTAATCGATTCATAGTGTAATGGAAGTGAATCTGTCGTTGGTTTATGACCTTGGCTTTGCATTATTTTTTGAAAACCATGCAACATAGGAATTGATTTATCAATACCTGTAATATGAAGTTGAGGCAGCGCTTTCTGATTAAGTAGCGCAAATGTAGCTGCGCCAAGGGAGCACCCTAAATCATAAATATGATCGTTTGGCTGGCATATTTCTGCAGCTAAAACCATCGCTAGCTCAATACTCGCACGGTAACCAGGCACAGAGCGGCTGATCATATCATCAAAGACTCGAACAACTTCTTCGTTGAACTCAAAAGGTGTTACTTTGCCTTGTTGGGCATCGTTTGACTGATAGATTGTATCTTTCATTGCTATACCTGTAATAATCTTATTAAAAAACACATGTTTTAGAGGCGTGTTTGACTTTTCTAAACAACTACAGTGCTACTGACCTGTGCTTTAATTCTTGTGGTGTATTGATATCATCTCTTCTGCGGAGAGTTGGCTCTGCCGCATAGTATCAAAAGTGAGGGAAGTCTGGCTAGGGACCAAGGCTGTAACCTGCTTTTATCTCTATTTAGCCGTGTTACACAATAGCCACTGATAGACATGTTAGGCTTGTTTACTATTTCAATGATAATATCCATGAGTTGATTAGGCCATTTTATGACAACGCTTATCGGTGGTTATGCACCTTTTCCTTGTGCTGAAGCACATAGGCGAGCAGCTTCTTTCAAGCAACAAAAACAATACCCTCATCAAATAGGTGGAACGTCTTATCTTAATAAGGTTCAAACTGCACCTGACACTCCAACTCATGTGCAGTCTCAATGTATAGAAAAGCCTTCGCTTCGACGGTCTAGAACAACAGATTACTTGAAATCAATTCGATGTAGCACAGTAAGCACATCTATGCGTATCTTGGAACTTCTAAAAAAAGGAGTGTCACAGCTATTTGGGATGAGATTCGCCGAGAATATCGCTCAGTCTGATCTACACTCCACAGCATTAAATGCTTCAACATATAATCTAGGCGAGACTAGAAAATCGCAATCTCAAAATTCAGTCCCAACACCTATAAATACTGTATTTACTTTAACGCCCGTAGAGTATAAGCAAATGCAATCTAGGATTGTGTATGAAGCAAATAAAGTATTTTTAGATGGCTTTTTAAAGAGACAACCAATTGAATTAAATTCAGATATTGTACGCCAAAAAGTTGTTCAAAGATTGAAAGGACACCCTTTGTTTGGACAATTAAAGCAGAATTATTTATCAGTTGAGACAACCTTAATACTAAGGAAGTTAAAGCCAGACTTTACACTTTCTCGTGATGGTGACTATTTTAAAGCTCACAAACGTCATAAACTGCATCACCCTATGCATCGTTTGGACTCTTCAGTTGTTCGAAGTTCGAATGGTCAGCTCTATGAGCTTATAAACTCCCCAACAGCTGCACAGCGAGATTTATTGCAAAAATTACAATTACAAGTGGAGGAAGGTTCTTTTAAACTTGGAGAGGGTAGTTTTGGAAAGGTTCGACTCGCTCGTAATATGCATACAGGCGATATTGTTGCGGTTAAAAAATTTACCAGTCGTATAGATGCTGAAAACGAAATTAAAGAGCATAAACGAATAGGGCAAGGTAAAGGTTTAAGCACAATGTTAGATTATGCCCATGTTAATATAGTAGGCCAAAAACGTGGGCAGCCAACACGTAAATCTTACGTTTTTCTACCGCTTTCCAATCAAGGGAATGGTAAAAATGCTGCAGAAAAAATAGCAAGCCTTCTTTTAGAGAACCCTCAGCTTGCCGAGCAAAAATTAAAAAATATTGATTTTAATTATGCCGAGCATATTGCTACTCTGCATAAGAAGGGCTTTGCTCACCGAGATATTAAACCTGAAAATTATTTACATTCAACAAATGGTGAAATACTTTTAACTGATTTTGGTTTTGCAACACCAATTAATGGGAAGCAACCAAATCCATATGCAGATGCTGGTACCCCTCGTTATCTTCCACCAGAATATTTGACGAGTCGGTACGACCCAATTAAACATGATGCTTTTTCTTTGGGGTTAACCATGCTTGAGACAAAGCTTGGCAATTTACCAGATGACTTAGCTCAGGCACATTTAACTATTAATGGTCGCTCATTTTCACTTACTGCAGATGAGCGGGGTTTATGTCTTGGTACAAATTTACAGCACCCTGATCTCAATAAGATGAAGTATGAAACTCGTGATGAAGTTATTGCTGGTTTATTAAGTTATGACCCACAAACAAGATTAACACCTACTCAAATGCTTAATACACCTTACATGAAGTCGTTTGCGCAAGAAAATGGATCTATTCATATATCTCAGAAACCATTTGTCTCTCCAACTGCTCAAGCATATCAGTTTATGCGTTCAGTTGTTGTTCCCAATTTTAGTTATGGTCCCTTTTCAACCCAAAATACAGAGAGTCCTGCTTTGATGAGGGTAGGGCTAGGGCAAGTAAATCCAGTGTTGCAACCGCCAAACTTGCCAATATATGCTTTTCATGAGACTCAGTTGGGTCAAACTCGATCAAATTTAAATCAAGAGCAGGGCATAACAGACTTTTATTTTTTTTAAAACTTTGTAGGGCAGGGTAGAGGTTGGTATTACTAAGAGGTGGCGTACTTTAAAAGAGAAAGGTCTTATATTAGAAAGGACATCCCCTCCGAAGAGGGGAAGACAGCAAATTAAGAAATTTGCTGTCTGATGTAGTTTACAAGCTCAACAACACGGTTGGAGTAACCCCACTCGTTGTCATACCAGCCATAAACTTTAACTTGAGTACCGTCGATTACCATCGTTGATAGTGCATCGATAGAAACAGAATGTGGATCTGTTTTGTAGTCGATACTTACAAGTGGACGCTCTTCGTAAGCCATAACACCTTTAAGCTCGCCCTCTGCAGCTGCTTTAAGAAGCTTGTTCACTTCTTCTGCAGTTGTTGCTTGCTTCACTTCAAATACAGCGTCAGTTAGAGATGCATTTGTAAGTGGTACACGTACTGAGTGACCATTGATCTTACCTTTAAGGTGAGGGAAGATTTCAGTGATTGCTGAAGCTGCGCCAGTCTTAGTTGGGATTAAGCTAAGGCCTGTAGCTCTTGCACGACGAAGATCAGAGTGTGGGCCGTCTAGGAGTGCTTGGTCATTTGTAGCAGAGTGGATTGTTGTCATGGAAGCACGTTGGATACCAAGGTTTTCTTCGATAACTTTAACAATTGGAGCTAGACAGTTAGTTGTGCAAGATGCAGCTGTTACGATTTTATGCTCATCTTTATTGTACACTTCGTGGTTAACACCCATAACGATGTTAGTCACGTCGTCGCCCATTGGAGCTGAAACAACGACTTGCTTAACACCTTGATCTAGGTAAGCTTGAAGAAGTTCTTTCTTACGCATGAAACCAGAGGATTCGATAACAAGATCACACTCAGACCAGTCAGTGTCTTGGATTGCACGGTTACCAGTGAGCTTGATGGAGTGATCGCCAACTTGGATTACGTCGTCACCCTTTGCTTGCGCATTGCGGTGCCAACGGCCATGAACTGAGTCGAAATTAACAAGGTGAGCAAAAGTATCAGCTTTAGCGCCTGGATCGTTAATTTGAATGATATCAATGTTTTTATGTTCCATTGCAGCACGGAAGACAAGGCGACCGATTCTGCCAAAACCGTTAATACCTACTTTCATATTATACTCCTTGGTGTATCTTTGAAGTTGTTTTGAGCGTGCAATTCAATTGCTTGGCGCAACTCAACTGACAATTCTGTTTGCCTTATTTAACAGCTTGCTGTAATTCGTTCGTTAGTCTGCTTCAAAAAACGTGAAAGTTTAATGACAGATTAAGTTGAATCAGCAGGCTAAAAAGAAGGGCTTATCAATTAAACTTCTCTAAGACAATGGTTTCGCGAGTCAAAACTACCCCTGATTATGCCGTGACTTATTCGTCACGCCAATACTGCCACCATGGTAGCACTCAATGAGGATTTGGGAAAGGGGGCACACGGCCAGTACTCAGAGCCAATAAAAAAGCGCCAGAAGGCGCTTTAAATGGGATGTTCTGAAGAATTAGGAGTCAGAACGGCTTTCTTTTGCTTTTTTGCTAAGAAATTCAATAATTTCAAAAAGTGTCTCATGTGAGCCAGCTTCTTGAAGGCTTGTTCTCCATTGACCATCAACAACAATGGTTGGTACCGAACGAAGCTTAAATTTTGCAAACTGTTTATTTGTCATTGTTGCTTTTTGTGAGATGTAGAAAGAAGAGTACATTTTATCAAAGTCTTCAGCTTTCACACCGTTTGCAACGAATACAGCCTTGATGGCTTCTTGGTTGTTAAAGTTTGCGCCTTTATTGTGGATTGCATCAAAAATGGCGAGGTGTAATTTATCCATTACGCCAAGTTCTTGAGCTGTATAAAAAGCTTTAGCCGTGTTTTCATACATTGGGTTCCAAAATGCAGGAGCATGTTCAAACTTGATGTAATCAGGTTTTTCTTTTTCCCACGCCTGTACATAAGGCTCTAGGTTAAAGCAGTGGGGGCATGCATAGTTAAAAAACTCGAGCACTTCTACATTTTCGCCAGTACCAGGTGTTGCGTTATCAAGTTTAAAGTAGTGCTTTCCTTCTTGGAATTCGGCCATACCAGCTGATGAGCAGCCAAGAAGTACAAGAAAGACACTTACAAGGGAAAAGTTTTTCTTGAGGCGCTGAAAAGCTTTGGAATAGGTCATTTGCATAGGTATAAATCCTTTCAGAACAACTAGTGTTTAGATTATAGGGTAGCCATTGATGTTGAAATAATGTCGACATGCTTGAAAAGGCTAAAATAAACCACAAAGGTATCCACTCTCAGACTATCACATTTACACTGAACTGCCAGTGAAAAGAATAGAACAATATTTTCGGTCAATTCTGTTGCCCTTGATGTGATGAACCTGTGATGTTTCACTATCGACATTCACCCGTTGCTTGAGTTCCTTTATCTCTTAAGGGTGTTGGTGCTTTTAAAGTGTACAAATCGTGCACATATAGTGTGCAGTCTTACTTTGGGGTTGGTGTCTCAAGGTGTAATAAGACTTTAATACGTAAAATCTATGTAAAAAATAGTTGTTCTGAAATGGGTGTGTATCGAATCGTTACACTGATACCTCAGTTGCACTTATCGCATTTTAGAGAATGGTTTTTTTAAAAGTTTTAGCAATGCTATTTGATGAAAATAGCTGATTTTTATAGTGTTTACCTGCAGCTTGCTTCTGATGTTTGTAACTTTAAAAGATGTGATTTTTACATTTTTTTTACTCGGGCAAGTGTGATGAAAATCAGCTGTCTAGAATTAAAAATAGCTTTATACGTTCACAGAATGAAACAAAGCTGTCTTGTTCAATGCATATATTGGGTGTAACCTAAATTATAAGCATCAACGAAATAAAACCGTTGATATAAAGGTATGCAATTTAATGGTTTGACGCACCCTACGTGTAAAATTCTCATTAAAATAAAAATGCAGTACAAGTGTTTGTACACCGAGTTTGCTATGAAAATATTTTTAAGTTTCAGTTTGATTTTAATCGCCATGATTGGTGGTTTACAGCATTATGTATCTGTTGAGCAGCAAAGCTCAGAGCCTCATGTTGTATATGCTGATATAGCAGACAGTGCCCAAGTTTTTGATAGTTTTGAACTGAAGTTTTTAACTTCAAGTTTTGGCTTGGTTACTTTAACCCATGAGCAAAGTCCTTTTGCTGATGTTTTCCTATACCTCTTACTAATTCTTCCTTTAGCCTTTTATGCAATCAGGGCATCTCCAGTCACCGTAAAATAATTTTATTAACATCAAATGACTGATTTACGATACAAGATAATTAAATATTCTTTATTTTGATTATCCTTCGTTACTAAAAAATAGATTAAATTTTTTACTGGAGATTTCTAAATGTCTAGATTACATGTATTTCAAACTACAGAAGAAGATCAACTTGCTTGCCCAACACAACTTGTAGACCAGTCAATGTTTACACCGGCATTACGTTTTTTAACTGACTTTGAAAAAGTTCAACCTCATGTTGTTGATGCTTCTATTTCTGCACTAGAAGTGAAACAAATTATGGCGCGCTCTCATCTTAAAATGATGTTTGTTGTTGATGAGAAAAGTCAGTGCATCGGTGTTGTTACAAGCCGCCAGTTATCAGATAGAAAGTTTGTAAAATTAATTTCTCAAGGGTTTGACCGTCATGAGGTTTCAGTCACTGAAATGATGATTCCTAAACATGCGCTGCATGCTTTTGACTTTCACGAGCTTGAAACTGCTGAAATTGGCGATGTGTTAGCGGCAATGAAAGAAAGTGGTGAGCGTTACGCACTAGTCTTAGAGCGTGAAAGTCATCAAATTAGAGGTATCTTTTGTGCTGATGAGCTTGAACGTGGCCTCAAAACAACGCAAGTTTTTCATAATAGACCTGCGCTGTATCACCTGATGACTGCATCTCTGTAAATTATCTTTTTATTCATCATTCATACACATCCACTGGCTTAATTTGAGAGTGGAATAAGGGGCAAGAAAGCCCCACGCAACAGTTTAAAGTTTGACTATTATATCCAAGGAGTTTGAATAATGAGTAAACTTCGTTTTTATGAAACCGCTGAAATTGATCAGCTTGCATCTCCACAAGATAACCAAAATATTTCTCTTAATGAACCTGCTATCAAGTATCTAACAGATTACTCAAAAGTATCTGCAGCTGTGATCGACAGTGATATGTGTGCACTTGAAGTGAAGAAAATGATGCTTCAATCTCATACAAAAATGAAATTTGTTGTTGATGCCAATGATAAACTACTTGGCATTGTCAGTTTATCTGAACTGAGTGAGCTTGCACTTATTCAAAAAACATCTAAATCAGAACAGGCGAGCACAATTCCTATCACGGATATGATGATCCCTAAAAGTGATTTAATGGCTTTTGATTATCATGAAGTTGAAACAGCAAGTGTTAGAGATGTTATTAATGCATTGAAAGACTCTGGCCAGCACCATTGCTTAGTGCTTGAAAGAGAGACACATAAAATTCGCGGTATATTCTCATCAAATGAGCTGTCCAGACGTTTACATGTGCCGATTGATATAGCAAAACCAAGTACATTTTTTAGTTTATTCAAAGCTCTATCTCATTAGAGCTTTGAAAGTAGGTTAAAAAGCAAGCTCTATCTCATTAGAGCTTTGAAAGCTTATCCGAATTTGCCTCCCCACAATCGAATGCTACTCGACGATGATATGAGGCAAATACCGACTCATGTCCTGAGTGATGAGTTGTCGGTCCTCTCTGATCGACATTCCCGCCGCTTTATCATTGACAAGCCAGCTTCCAATAAGTGCATATTGATCACCAAACTTTGGTAATGGTGTGTAAGCTTGATAAATAAATCCCTCAGAGCCATAAGGCCCTTCAGTGTTCATCATTGCTTTTTCATTTTGAATAATGCTGATATTGGCACCTTCTCGAGAGAATAAAGGCTTTTTAACCAGCGTTGTTTCATTAGCTTGTGTTATGTCTTCTTCAAAAAATGCAGGTAACAAGTTTGGATGACCTTTAAACTCTTTCCAGAGCAGAGGAAGTATCGCTTTATTTGAAAGGATGCTTTTCCATGGGGGTTCAATAAAACGGCACCTATCTTCCGTAAGGCTTTGCCCAAACTCTTCTTGGAACATAAACTCCCATGGATAGAGTTTAAACAACCAATGTAATGGCTGATTTTCTAAGTTTGTATATTCTCCTGACTCCGCAAGGCCAATATCTTCAACATAGGTGAAGCCAGTTGGTAAGCCAGCCTGATGAGCGCAGTCTTGTAAATATTGTACAGTGCCTCGATCTTCTATGCTGCCTTGACAGCAGGCAAAGTGAAGATGCCAGTGTGGGTGCTGTTTATGTAGATGGTAGAAGCGTTCAATGAGCTTTTCTTGCAAACTATTAAACTGGTCTGCACTTTGAGGTAGCTTACGATTATCAACTTGCTGCTCAAGCCACAGCCATTGCCAAAATCCAGTTTCATAAACACTGGTAGGCGTATCGGCATTGTTTTCCAGTAGTTTTGCAGGTGATTTACCAGAGTAGGCTAGATCAAGCCGAGAGTAGAGGCTAGGGTCTTGTCGTTGCCAAGAGCGAAGAATGTAGTCCCAATAGTATTCGGGGATACCAAAACGTGTGAGTAGCGCTTCATTAGAAATAACTTTATCGACCACATGAAGACACATTTGATGAATTTCTTCTGTAGGGTCTTCTATGTCTTTTTCAATTTGAGATAGGGTGAATCTGTAATAAGCAGATTCATCCCAGTAGGGCTCACCATACATCGTATGAAAGTGAAAGCCATAGTCTTCTGCCTGCTGTTGCCAGTCAGACCTTTCTTCAATGCTAAACCGCAGCATGAAAATAAATCCTTAGGCTATCCGCCCCAGCTTGAACGTCGTGAACCGCCGCCCCAGTTTGATTTTGCTGCTGCTTGAGAGCCAAAACCACCCCGACTAATTGTTCTGTTTACTGTTGGTAGAGGCTTGTTTAATGTATCACGAGACACGTTAACATAACGATCACCAGGTCTACCTACAACACTGCCATTGCCGGTCATGACATAGCCGTTGTTATAACCACTGCCACCATAGACATAGACAGGGCTGTAGTGTCTGTCGCGGCTGAAGCTATCAAGAGCTGAACTGACCAAATAACCTGCCATAAAAGGCATAAACCAACCGCCAGAGCTGGATTGATGACATTGGTTAGCACCAAATTCGCTTTCGCATGCTGAAACTGAGTCGTACTTTGGTGCTGTTCTTTCGGATTCTGCTAATGCATTTTCATATGCAACTTTACATTGCTCTTCTGTATAGGATGTATTTTGTACGCAGTCAGCAACGGATTTAACCACTTGTGCTTGCTCTTCATTGGAGCTACAGCCAGCTAAAGATGCAGCTATTGCAAGAGCCATTGGTGTTACTGTCACCTTTGCAGCAGTTTGCTTACTCATAAGGTCGAGTCGAAGCTTTTTAGATCTTTTCATTTTATGTTCTGACATAACTTCACCATCAATTAGTAGGTCATACAAGCTGCGTTAAGTACACCTACAGCGATATTCATTGACGCAAGCATAATTGCTGCACTGTTTTCACCTTTTTCAATTCGTTGAATAAGTGTCTTTAAAAACGCAAAACGAACTAAACAAAAAGCGATGATTTGAGCAATCAGAGCAACAACACCCCATGTTGCAAAATCCATAAATGAAATAGAGTTAGCAATTGCGCCGCTGAGTGCTATGGAAAAACCAATAATTGCACCACCAAAGCCTATTGCTGCAGCAGTATTTTTATCTTCTCGAATGAGTTTCCATTCATCATGTGGTGTTACAAGTGCATAAAGTGCTTTAAAAATAAGCAGCGCAACAAGTGAGCCAAAGAAATAAAGTGCAAAGCTGGTCAGCCCTTCAAGAAGATTAAATTCCACAGTCGATATCCTTTAATGAATAGTTTGTTATTACGAGGGCCTGCAGCCCTCACTTTAAAGCATGAGGGTAGCACAGATCAGCCATGAATTTGAATCTGACTTGGGCTAATACTCAGACCTGTACTCATAACAAAGCATCGATTTAATCCACCATGGCCGTTATCGGCTTCTTCTGCGCTTAAGAATAATGACTCAACATCATTATCATTAATATAACGCTCAAACAGCATTGTAAATTGATCTGTGGTAGTAACATCACCGTCGTCTGAGTATGTTTTTTCGCGCATATGAACAGGGTTGTGGTAATCACTGACTGTTTCCCAGACTCGTTGATAGGTGTAACCTTCAATTGAATACTCGGGCGTACCTATTTGTCTGTTCAGCAAGTCATCCCAGTCTTGGTCGCTGACATCAAGAGTTTGATAGTAATGGAACAGTTTTACATCAATAACATTGCTGGCATCTGTGCCGCCTTGAGCAACAACCTGTAAGAAAGCTTCGTCATCTGTGTAGAAACGAAACACTTGGGTATCGTCCATATCAACGACACCTACAGCTTGAATAATTTGGGTTGGTGATACTTTTTCAACCACAACATCATCTTCAACTAGTTTAAGCATTAAAGGGTCTAAATCAAAACTACTGCCGAGCCCCAATCCCATAATTGAAGGTGTTTTTGGTTTTGCAGGCGCTTCTTTTTTTTTCGAAAAAAATGATGAGAACATTTGTCCACGTCCTATATGAAAAATAACGAGAGAAAAAATCGTTTAAGAGAAGAGTATGGTGAGGGTGTCATGAATGATAAGTCAATAGTAAATTCATTATCGTATAAGACTTAAAAATAAAAAGACAGGCAACAGAGTGGGGTAGGATCTCTGCTGCCTGTCGTTTTAAAAAAACTATTGCTTATTCTTAGCTGCAAGAATTTGCGCTAGCTTGTCTGAGCTGCTTGATTGGCCACCAGGAGTAATACCTGCTGCTTTAAGCTTTGCATCAAGATCAGAGCCAGACTCTTCCGAAGCAAGCTCATCTGCTGCTTCAAGTTCTGCTGCACGTTCTTGTTGCTTTGCTTTAATGCGATCAAGGCTGCTAAGAGCTGTTTTAACTTTAGAGTTCGCACCAACGTGACGAGTAGACACTGCTACTTGTGCTTTTTGTACGGATTCAGTGGCTTTGATTTGATCAATTTGCTGTTCCATACGACGAACGTTTGTTTTCGCTTTTGCAATATTCGCTTTGAGTGTTTTTTCAGAACTTAGGAATCCATCAAGAATACCTTGCTCAACTTCAAGCATGCTTTCAATTTCAGATACTTTCTCTGCACATTCAAGGGCAATTTCATTATTGCCTTTTTCTGATGCAGCGATAGCGTGCTGAGTATATGTTTCAATATCATTTTTGAAAGATTCTACTTTACTTTCAGCCAGTTTTCTTTTGGCCATAATCTTTGTTAGGTTTTGGTCACAAGCGACAAGCTCTTCCTTTGCTTCTCTCATTTCCTGATCTAGGATGCGAATTGACTGGCTGTCTGCGATAGCTTCAACAACCTCGTTGCTACCACCTTTTAATGCAGTCCAAAGTTTTTTAAGGCTCATTATGCTGTCTCCACTGTTAAGTATTCCGCATATAGTTCAAGAAAATCGCCAACGTTCGCAAATAGCGTGTTGACTTCTTCAAGAATAACGTCGTCATGGCTGCCTGCGGATAGGGCGCCAAAAGCGATGTAGTAATCTTCACCAGCAATTGATTTAATACCAACCGTTGTTAAAGGCTGTAGCTGATGTGTTCTAAGAATTAGGTCATTAAGTGCAGCTGCATCAGTTACAGCTGATTTAGCAAAAAGAGGGGACTCAACGATAATTTGTTGACCGCCTACATATAAAAACGCATCAATGCCTTCATCATTGGAAATGCTAAGGCAATCGCCTTCTGCTTCTACAACCCAGTTTGACTGCGCTTCTGCTAGTGCTTGAATGGAAGTCTGATCCCAATTCATATTCGTTAATCCTTATAGTATGAACCATGTGTTACGTACAAATGTATCATATAAGTTACATCTGTCAATATATTTAGTAAAAAAAAATTTATATGTTATATTTGTCTTCAAGATCTTGATGCTAGGAGCACTTTTAAGATCACTTTCAATGCGTACTTCTTACTGGGGGTTTCGTATTGATTTTTAAACCGTTCTAAATAAAAAGACCCATTTCTTGATGGCAATATAAAGAGACAGACTATGAAAGAGAGCGAAAGTTTAGGTAATAAAGCAGCCTTGTCATCGTACAAATCAGCTATTGCTCGTTATATTCGATCAGCTATGGTGCTCAACGATATAAAGTATGATGACCTTGTTGTTGCTCTTGCTGATAGAGGCGTAGTGTTAACGGCTTCAAATTTACGAAATAAGGTCAGTAAGGGGTTATTTTCAGCAGATATGCTTGTGATGCTTATAGAAATTCTAAAGGTTGAAGAAGTGGCTTTAATTGATATTCTAAAACAGGTTCACAATGACTCGTCTCGTTAAATCTTCACCAGCTTTTAGCTATATTTTTATTATATGGGCGGTCTTTTGGATTGATGTTATTTTACCTGGCATCAACTTTTTGGGCTTTGGTATACATCCTCGTCATATTTCAGGTTTGGATGGTATATTGTGGGCCCCATTTATTCATGCAAATTTAAGCCATTTAATTTCTAATACTATTCCACTTCTTGTATTACCAGCTATTGGCAGCTTATCAATGACGAATGCTTCGCTACTCAAACTCGTGATCTTTGGGGGCGTGGGTTCAGGCTTAGGGACTTGGTTATTTGGTAGTCCTGCTATTGTTGTTGGCGCGTCGGGCGTTGTCTTTTCTTTGTTGGGGTATTTATTAGCCCGAGCATTTTATGCACCGAGTGTTAAAACAATCACTGTAAGTTTGCTCTCAATAGCTCTATATGGTGGGGCAGTGATGTCGCTTTTAACTGTTTTACCCACGGTCTCATGGGCCGCTCATTTTTGGGGCTTTGTCAGTGGTGTTGTTTTTGCCAGCATTCATCGCCGTTAAGTGTTTTTTGACCGAGCGTAAGTGAGAGGGGAAGTGGGCAACCACTTGAGAAGTGTTGCCTATTGACTAAATTCTTTAAGTTTCTGCTGCAGAAGTGCAATTTCTCGAAGTTTTTGTTGTAGCTTGGCCTGGAGTGGCAGGTTTGAGCTATCTGTGAGTCGAAGGGCTTGCCTGTAGTGTTCGCTCGCTTTACCGTAAGCACCTCTAGCGAAGCTAATTCGAGCCTGAGTTACTAGGGTGTTGAGTTGGTCGTACTGATCTCTGTAGCTAATAAGAAGCTGCTCTAAATAGAGTAGGTTTTCATCATCTTTATCTAAGAGTCTATTGAGTACCATCGTTGCTTGTGAGTAATGACCAAGACCCAATGCAGTTTTGGCTTGGTAATACTGTAAAGGTATATGGTTTGGAAACACTTCAAACAGTGCGGTAATGCGTTTCTCTGCGGTGCTGAAATCTTGCTTTTCAATAAGTGCTTCAATTTCTACAAGCGCAAATTCTAAATACTGTGTCAGCTCTTCAGACTTGGGGTTAGTGTAGAAATCCGCTTCTCGCACTATAGCAATGGCATCATCAAATTCTTGGTTTCTAATATAAGCCCTTGCGAGCCCATATCTGTAGATAGGATTATTTGGTTTTGATTTCAGTTTGGTTGTGTATTGAGCAACAGCTTCCTGCGGGGTAGAGGCATAGGCTGCACCGATTCGAGCTTGCATAAATTGAAAAACTTCAGACAGACGCATGGGTGTAATCTGCTGGGATAGTTGATCTGCTCGAGCTTGTGAGTCAGATATACGAGATTTCGTCACAGGGTGAGTGTTTAAAAACTCATAATCTTCTGTACCAGAAAACTGTTTTGATTGGAGTAGTCTTCCAAAGAATGCAGGCATGGCCCTTGGATCAAAACCAGCAGTATAGAGGGACTCCATACCAACTCTGTCAGCTTCTCGTTCGTTCTGTCGACTGAATTGCAAATGCGCATCAAGGGTCACTGCTTGAGTGGCAAGTATGCTGGCAATACCCGTGCTTGAATCGCTGGTAGCAAGAAGCGCTAAGCTGGCCAGAATACCTGTGTATGTCGCCCATTTTGTTTTTTCACGATGTTCGATACCACGGGCGTAATGTCTTTGGCTTAAGTGAGCTAGTTCATGGGCAAAAACTGCGGCGAGTTCTGCCTCTGTTGTGGAATAAAGAAACAAGCCTGCATTGACACCTAAGATACCCCCAGGCACAGCAAATGCATTGATAGCACTTGAATTTATGAGGGAAAGATGAATTGGTGGTAGCTCGCCATTACTTGCAGCCACAATGCGTCGTATTAGGTCTCTTAGGTAATTATTAAGCGTTGGATCTAATATAATTGGCATTTGATTTCGTAATGCTCTTTGATATGCTCTGCCGAGGACTATTTCATCTTCAGGTGATACAATCGCTGAAACAGGATCACCGAGCAAAGGCAGGGCATCATCGTTACTGTAATCGAGAGCATGACTAGCACTAGACGAAAGTAAGCCAATACTGCCAAGTACACAGCAACAAAGTGTTGTGAGATTTAAGCGTCGTGATCGTTTAGTATGCTGGTTTTGTATCAATGGAAATCCTTTTGTATTGCATTGCACTGATGTTTTTGTGCTATTGGCAATTTATAAATATTTCAGAAACATTATCCTTATTATCTGAATAGCCTGAGCGCTTGTGAGCGTGAAGGGCTTTCTATATATCATTGTAGCGTTAGAGCTCTGGCTTTAAAAATGAATAAGGGGACGCTACTTATGTGTATACATTAAGTGTAATCAAAAACTCGTTAATGTGTTGTGGAAATTATGAAAGAAAGTATTCATAAGTTTCAGCAACCTCTCATAATGTTTGGAGTAAATTATGGAGACATTTGACTTGCGAGGGACACGTTGTCCTCTAACATTACTAAAGATCAAACAGTTTTTATATCAAGCAAGCAGCTCCAAAGTTCAATTTCTTTTTGATGACGTAGGTGCATCTATTGATTTGCCTTTGTACTTACAAAAGGCGTCAAAGTGGCATCTCGAATTAAATGATCATATTAGCTATTTTGAAGCGATTTGTACGTTAACTTCTACTCATACTTCGAACACGAAAGGCAGTATTGCATGAGAAAAGTCATTGAAAAATGGTATCACAGGTATTTTTCAAATGAAGAATCAACCTACCTGGTTTTCACTGTAGTGATTGCCTGTTGCATTCTTTTCTTTTTAGGCGAAATTTTAACGCCACTCTTTGTTGCTATTATCCTTGCTTATTTGATGCAAGGTGGTGTTGAGATGCTCAAAAAATGGAGCGTCCCGCATATTGCAGCGGTTGGTGTTGTTTTTACATTTTTTATTGGGTTGCTAGCTGCTTGTTTATTTGGCCTATTACCGCTGGCGTGGTCGCAAGCGCTCAAACTTATTGATGATCAGCTTCCTGTGTGGCTTCGTAAGGCGCAAGATGGTTTGTCTAACTTGGCAACATCCTACCCTGATTATTTTTCAGAATCTCAGGCGCAAGCGCTTTCACAAAATATGCAAGCAAAAATTGGCGAGTGGGGCGAACTATTATTATCCCTGTCTATTCACAGTGTTCCCAATGTCATAGGTTTAATGATTTTTCTAGTGCTTGTGCCTGTATTAGTTTTCTTTTTATTAAAAGATAAAGACAAGCTTGTTGGGGACATTGTACAGTTGTTACCCCATAAAAGACCGATTATGAATCAAGTTTGGTCAGAAATGAATCGCCAAATGTCTAACTATGTTCGAGGTAAAGTGCTGGAAATCTTCATCGTTGGTGCAGTGACCTATGCTTGTTTTACATTTGTAGGGCTTAAATATGCAGCATTAATCTCTCTTATGGTTGGGTTGTCTGTGTTGATCCCGTTTATTGGGGCTGCTCTTGCCACTATTCCTGTTTTTGTTGTGGCGTATTTCCAAATGGGATGGGGCTCTGATTTAGCAACAGTGATGGTTATTTATGCTATTTTACAGGCAATTGATGGCAATATTCTCGTGCCATTGTTGTTTTCGGAAGCTGTAAACCTTCATCCAGTGGCTATTGTCACTGCCGTTTTGGTCTTTGGTGGTTTGTGGGGTGTTTGGGGGGTGTTCTTTGCTATTCCTCTTGCTACTCTCGTAAAAGCCCTTTGGACTGCATGGCCAACACATCAGCCTGAATCCTCTGAAACACTGGTTTAGAAACCTCTCTGATATTATAGAGATATAAAAAAGGCTTTAGAACCTAGGTTCTAAAGCCTTTTTTGCTGAAGCTTAAACTATTAATTGGTTAAGCCTCAAACAAGTCAGCTAGATCAGCTTTAAGCTCTGTATGAGCCTCTGATTCTTCAAGTACAGGCTTATCTGCTTCAATATCTTCTGCAGTTGTCACAGGTGCAGATGTATCATCTGATAGACCTTCTGATAAGCGGTGAGCTGCTTCAATTACATCTTCCACATGACCGCGCACTTCTGGGTTTCTCCACACATCAGAAATAACGCCTTCAGCATTAATAAGGAATGTGCTTTGCTCTAGTGTTTTAATTGGGTCACCAAAAATTGTGCGCTCTGTAAGGGTATTAAACCACTGTGCAAGTTCAGAGTCAGTGTCTGCAATGAGTTGGAATGGAAGCTCTAGTTGATCTTTGAATGCTTGGCTTGTTTCTAGTGACTCAAGAGATACACCGAAAACACAAGTTTTAATCTGTTTGAAGGACGCATAGTGCTCGGCAAAGTCTTTAGCGATTTGAGTAACGCCAGGAAGACCGCTTTGCGGGTAGAAGAACACAACCGTTTGATAGCCTTGTAGACGAGTGAAGTCTATATCAAAGTTGTTAGTAGCCGTTGCCGTGAATGATGGCAGTTGTTTACCAAGTAGTTGGCTCGCAGCATCTGACTCAAAAGTCATCTCTTCTTGGATTGTCGCGTCTTGCATTGTGAAACCTCAGGATTCAGGGAAAAGAATAATTCATGAAATGCCATTATTCGAAGCTAGCTATCATTTGTCAACAGGCAAAAAGGCTCTTTTTCGACTAGGTTTAAGTGATACACGGATAGACAAGAGGTCGCTATGGAATTTTTAAATATACAGCTTCAATATCAGCAACAAGAATTGACATTAAGTATTCAAAATTCGAAGGAAACTCAAACATTTCCGCTTTATGGGCAGGTCAGCGATCCTCAGGAGTTTGCCCATCAAGCGGCTTTATTTGTTGCAATTCACTTGCGTCCATATTTTGACACGCTTCCTGTCGATTCATGTCATTTAAATGTATCTTCAGATGTCCCGTTTCTTGTAAACGAAGCTTGCCAGGTTGAGCTTGTAAAATTGACTAAAACGAATGATCTATTGCTATGGGTGCAGGGCTCTGATGCCTTAGCCAGTCATCAAGTAACAGATCAAATTTTAGGTGTCTATTCCGAGCAGATGTCTTTGGAAGGCTTGTTGAATATGTGTGATTTTGATAAGTCAGAAAAAGCAACGTGTATTGGTTACTTAGAAACACAGCTGCCTACTTCCTTAGAAGAACAGCAATTAAGGCTGTTTGAGTCAAGTCCACAGGCTTGGGCTGATTGGTATGTTGAATCAGGCTTTAAGGGCATTTATGCGGCACAGGACTTTGTTCAAGGGTTTGAAAAGCAGGGTGTCGTGCTTTCAAGTTTGCTTCGATTTTTAAAGCAGGAACTTTATATAATCGACGGTGGCTACCCATTAGCTAGCCCCATGCAGTTTTTTGAGAATAGATCTATCGACTCGCAATCAATGCATCGTTTTGTACAGGACATCCAAAGCTTAATTTGGGGTCGCTGGCTTGGCTTACATAACACATCATTAGGCACGCTTAAATCTGTTGAAGATGAGTATGATCCTCTTGTTGTGCTAGATGCATTTCGTCAAAAAAAATGGACAAAGCTGAAGTGTCGTCCACATCAAAAGCTCCATGTAGATACAGATAGCCTGTTAAAGCAAAATGAAAATTTGAGCTTTTTGATTTGTGAAGACCTCTATCTACGACGCTTACAGCAATGGTTGCCACAAGCCTATTTTATTAAAGGTATGCTTGATAAGCATTTAGGCCAAGATATTTCCTCCGTTGCTTCTATTGATATATGGCAGGCTGTCATGCGTCGCCTTATTGTTGGAAGTGCTGAATCAACGGATTACGATATTATTATCCTTGTGCGACGAATGGAATTAATTGCAGAAGCCGCAAAAACGCTAGCATTAATAGAGTTTATTCAAAATTTAAAAGGCAAGGCCCAAGTTCATATTTGTGGGCACGGTGACTGGCAGCAGATTTTTCCAGAATATTATCGTGAGGCGGGCAGTGTTCTTGAGTGGGAAAAGGCTGCTGCAAAATATTCAAGTTCAACTTTCTTACAAATGGAGTCGGTGCTTCATCCTGCTTTATCGCGACGAATTATTTCATCGATGGCATCAGGCCAAACAACAGCTGTATTTTCAACTTTGCATCAAATCTGTGGCTTGACTGGCAAGGCATTGCCTGAGCTTCAATCTATAGAGTGGTTACAGCATCATAATGTTGTTAACGCTAAGGCTGCTTGTGTGCATGCGATGAGTGCTTCTAGCCAGAGGGATTCTATGCAACAAAAATGTCAGAGTACTTTTAAACTCTTGCATCAGCATAACTCGACACGTTTTAATCAAATTCAAAATATGCAAATGGCCGATGTGCAAACTTTATTAGATCAGGAGATTAGCCAGGTACTTGATTGCTGGCATCAAGCAGGGGAGGACTTTTACAATTTATACCCTGATATTTTCCAAGAGAGTCTCATGGTGCTTAACCCGCAGGTCAATTTTGATATGACCGATGAGTTATTGCAGAATTTACCTGACTATCTGAAAGTAGTAGTGAAGGCGGAAGCTAAGAAGTACGCTTGAAAAGAAGAGCAGCCTTAAGGCTGCTTTTCTTTTGGTAGGTAGGGCTCTATATTAAGTTGGTCATTGCTGAGCCCATAGGTTTCTCTGGCATATTTTAACATTGTTTGATTGTATTCCATCCAATAGTGTCTGATTTCTTGATAATAATCTTTAAAATTATCATGTTGTTCAGTTGCAAGAAGTAATGTCGTAACATTCAAGGTAAGTTTTGATGTTAGACTTCTAAAGAGAAAATCATCAATAGAGTTCTCGTTACTTAGATGGTTTGATACAGAATGCAATGAGTTTAGGTGTTTGAAAAATGCTGTGATTGTATTTATTTTTTCAGGCAATAAGTTATTGTTAAGAATCTTGTTTTCTAATTCTTTTAATGCGGTAAGCCAGCATTCTTTAAATGACTCATGGATTTTATTTGCTTCAGCAGCGCTGTTTGCAATTTGGTAAGTTTTTTCATTTTTTATTGCAGAGAGTAAGTTAGCTTTATTAAGGCTGTCTTTTGTTGACATGTTTTGTATAAACTTATCTATAGGAAGTGGCGTTGCACCTTCGATATAAGCGCCGTTACTACAGTTAAAGCAATTGATCTCAGCTTTTTGTTTTAATAAGCTTTCTAAAAGGTTTCTAGCTTGCATTAATAAGTCAGTTGTTTTGACCTCTATTCCGAAGTTACCTTTACAGGAATATTTTGTTTCTATTTTGGATATATTAAGCTTTGTATCTGAATAATAGAGGCTATCTTTACTGTGATGGTAGTCATCAGAAGGCTGCCCCATATCAATACCTGTTAAGACTATATCGGTAAAACCTAAAGCATGTGCGAAGGCTAGAGCACCATTACCTGATGTTGGATTACAGTGAGTCAATACCAATGCATCCTCGTGCAGCAGATTTTTGAGAATAAGTTGTCCAGCATCATTCATCTTTAATGCATTAATGTGATCACCAAAATATTCAAGGAGTTTTGGATGGATTGTGTTCAGACACAGCAAGGTAATACCTTTAAGGTATTCTTCGTCATGAATGAACTCTAAGCGAGGAATCATACCATCTAATCGCTCTATTTCTACGTGGAAATCAGGCTTTATCCCATTTTTATGGAGTATTTCAAGCGATGATGAGCAGCTGAATATGACGACTTTATCTTTAATTAACTTGATTTTATCTATCTGTTCATCAAGTGAAGGGCCACTACCAATGATGAGAGCAGTTTCATTTCTCTTTTTATTTTGTGTTGTCGTGATGAACTTTGCATTTGCTTTTAAATGCTTTGATGTATGAGATATACCAATGCATTCATCCTCAAAAAATCCATGTTGATTGAAAAGGCTAGGGTAGATATTTCGCAAAGCTTGTTTTGTTTCTTCAAAATGATCACTTGTGTAATGTTCGATAATTTGTAGTCGGGTATGATTAAAGAATCCGCTGACTAAATTGCTTTTCAAAATTGTTTGGCAGAGTACATGTGCGCTCTGGTTAATAACAAAAAATATGTTTTGATCTGTTTGCAAGTTTTTGATGAGCTTTTCATAGTCAGTTGTATGGAGTGATGCATAGAAGAAATCCAATTCCGGCTCATATATATAGATGTTTTTGTAGAGCCTAGATAACAGTGCTTGTTGTAAATGTGCACCAAGGCCAACACCTAAAAATACAACAGATGGTATGTACGATCTATTATTTAGTTTGCTTTTCTTGACTGCAGATTCATCGTAGTATTTATTGACAAACTTTTTAAGATAATGAGATTGAATTAAGTGCTTATTTGAGTCATCTATCTCTGTTCGTTTGCGAGTTGTTGATAAGCAAAGTGGTGTTATATTATTGGTTTGTACTTGATTTAAGGAGAACTGAGCGTGGTTTATAGGGTAGAACCATGCATTTCCTAGCGAGATGTTGTCAAAGCCCTTTTCATCTTTATTTAAGTGAAAGTACTTCGGTGAGTGATTGACAATTGATGTATAGAGACTAGGGATGTTTCTTTCAAAGAATGAGATATTTTTTTCGAAGAGACTACCTTTAAACTTCTGTTTAGTATTGATACCTGTGTTACTTGATTCTAGTATTGCTGCTTTAAAGTTTATGTTTTCCTCTCGAAGATTTGTATCTGAGCGTAGTAGCTTAAGACCAGCGGTTATAAATTTATTTGTTATGTCTATTGCTTGAATTAAGTAATCATGAACATGACTTGGCTGAAGCATAGCAGCAGAAATACAGAGGCTGACGTTATAAATAGTACCATCTAATATGTGGCGACTATTTGGAGCTTGTTTTTGCAGTATGTGAAGTAACGATTGCACTTGTGTTAGCCCGTGGAAAACACTTTGCCAGTCATTTGTACAGCTTTGTAATATTTGCAGGGTTTTCTCTAGTGTGTTGCTACAAGAATCTATTAAAAAGTTTAACTCTTTCTCTATATTACTTTTTTTATTTCTAGGAATCGATATACTTTGGATCGCACTTTTTTGAAAGTGGCTCAGTGCTGCTACTTTGTCCTTTTGGTTGGCTATTTTTGCCATAAGTTCATTGAAGACATTGGTATCAATAAACTGAGTTCCATCAATCGACGCACCTTGACTTGCATTGAAGCATTGCACATGATCATTGTCTTTTAATAGCGCTATGAGGTTTTGACGAGAGCCTTCGAGTAATAAGTTTGTTTTGAGTTTTTTTCCATGCACGCTCGTTGCATATATGTCCGCATCATTATTAGCTTGCTGTACACCATGGGTGTAGTAAAGTGTATTTTTCGAGTGGTGCTGCGTTTCATTCAAATAGGCGCAATCAAATCCTGCTAATATAATTTTTTGAAATCCCATAGCAATGGCAAATGCAAGAGACCCATTTCCAGATGTTGGGTTTGAATTTTTAAGTGATAGGGTATTTTTATAGATGTCAGGTAGTGTGCTTAAATATAGATCTGTAGCAAGCTCACTTGGCTTAAACGCATAGATTACATTCTTAAAGCGTTTTTCTACATCTGGGTGTATTACGTTAAATGATAATAATGTGGTCTGCTTTAAACGTTCTTGATCTTGCACTGTGTTTAATGAATTAAGGGTGGAAATACCTCGTTCCACTTCAACATGAAAATCAGGTGTTATGTCTGCTTTATGGCAAACTTGAATAGAAGAGCTACAGGAAATAATAACAGCTTGATCTTGAATCTTACTTATTAGATTGATGTACTGATCAATTGATGGACCACTGGCAACGAGAATGACAGGGAGAGAAGAATCAATTTTCGCTTTATTTGATAAAAAAGGCATTGGATTGCCTGTTTTTATCATCATGTGGTTCAGGCCAATTAATGTATCCTCCAGAAAGCCGCCTTTTGTCATAATCTGAGGGTAGTGCTGGACTAAGAGCTGGTTCGCTTCTGCTAATGTGTCGTTGGTGTAGTGCTGAAATAAGCCAACTTTAACCAGGTTCATAATATGAGGTGTCTTGGTCTGATGTAAGAAAAATGTAAGAAGTTGTGCTGGTGTTTGCCCTATAACAAAGTCAATTTTTCTACGGTTATTGTTTATAAACGGCATTGCTAGCTGTGCATAATTACAGACGAATAATGATGCATAAAAGAAATCAATATGAGGCTCATAAATAATAAGTTGAAGTGGCTCTAGCTCAGCTAGTTCTTGTAGATGCACACCCAGCCCGACACCTAATGATAAAATGCATGGAAAATTTGTATTTTTCTTGTTTTCAGGGTGGATTTCATTTAAAAGACGATGGTAATGTTTATTAATACCACCTTTGGAATGGGGCTCTTCCAAGGTTTTCGTTATACTTGAATTTGTCATTTGCAGGCTTGGGCAGTTATTTTGAAAGTCTTTAAGCTGTTTATGAACAAGTGCTTGAATGCTTTTACTGTAAAGCCAGCCATTGCCACAGGTTATGTTGAGCTGCTCGCTATCATCAATACCTAGCTTATTTGGACCTGCTTGGTAATTTGCAAAAGCTTTATAAATATGGGGTAGGTTTTGTTCAAAAAACTGCAGGTTGGATGCAAATGTATTGGTAAGATGATCTTGATTGTAGGTTAAAGTAGCTGATGCTGACATAGCGCAATTCCTTCTTGGCAATTTGTGCTATGTCAGGCAAGAAATGTACCATATTAATCTTTATTGTTGCCAGGTAAGTTTTCTAAAGCTGTTTCAAGGAATGAGCTTGTCGCATTAAGCTGGTTAACAACTACATCTATTGCATTAAATTGAGCCAGTAGACGGGTTTCGAGCTTTTCCATTTGATAGTCGAGATCATCCTGTAATTCTTGATAGTCAGCAAGAGATTCATCTAATCCCTCAAGGCGAGTGGTTAGATAGCCGGAGCTGTCATCAAGAAATGAATCAATAAGGCTATCAAGCTGGTATGCAACACCTTTGGTAAAGGTTACGGTGCCGCGAGGTGTCCCTTCAGCAGAGGCTTCACCGCCAAGCACTGCTATTTTTAAACCTCTAGCTTCACCTTCGTTAATACTAAGGTATTGGCCATCACCAACGCCCTCTATGCCATTAATAGTACCAGCAACATCAACACCTTTTGTACCAGAGCCTTCATCTAAACCTAAAAGAGAGGCCATGTTTGTATCAACATCTACAAATGCGACGTTTGAACTTGAGCCGTAGGAAGAAGATTCAATAGTGAAGCCATTATTGTCTGCATCGTATTTGACAGTGACACTGGCCCCAGCATTTTTAAGAGATGTCGCACCGTTTACTGCAGACTGTATAGCGCTTGCAAGTTCAGCACCAGAAGTATAGGTGCCTGTTGGGATTTCAATCTCACCAGTGCTTGTACCATCGATACGCATAGTAAAAGTATTACTATCATCATCAATTGTGACAGTTTCTCCAGAGCCAAAGTCTGGTAGGGTAGAGCTGCCTGTATATAAACCTTTAGTGGCAACCTGGGTAATGCTTACATCATATGTGCCATCTGGAGTTGAATTTGTGCCAGAAATAAATTGAATATTACTGTCAGTTGTAGAGCCTGATGTAGAAAAGAGTGTTTGGAATTGATCCCCTCGAGTCGACAGCATGTCATCGAATTTTTCTTCGTCAAACTCAAGAGTGCCATCTGCCTGGCTTGATAATATGCCAATATTCGAAAGCGCTTGTAGACCAGAGCTTACCCCCTCGACTTGAGAAAACATCGTATTTCTGAGTTGGTTAACAATTGAGCGAGTTGTCGAATCGCCAAGTAGAAGGGATGCACCACCAGCTGCAGAGTAGGCGGTCATTTCACCTGTATAGCTAATGAAATCATTATAAGCTTCGATCATGCTTTCAACTTGTTCTTTGATCTGGTCTGTCGAAGCTGAAACTGTCATTGTTTTGGCGCTTGTGGTTGTGTCTGTTAATGTGAGCGTCAAACCATTTACAGCGTTACTTACTGTGTTCGATTCCGATGTAATTGCTATACCATTGATGCTGAGATTAGCATCTGCTGCTGCAACATTTTGCGTAAGGTTTTGCGTTGTATCATCAAATGCAAGTTGAGATAGGCCCGTGGTATCAGTGTTTGTACCGTCATCATCTGCAACTGAAATCTGCAAAGAATTTGATGCGCCAGAATCTGCAGATAATACAAGTCTATAGCCACTACCATCGTTAATAATCGATGCACTAAAACCGTAATCTTGGCTATTGATATAGTCTTTAAGTTTGGATACAGAGTTATTATTACTATCAATTGTAATATTGACTTCTGATTCGCTGGTATCTTGTTCAAAAGAATAAACTGGTGGTTCATCGTCAGAGTAGGACGTAGTACCATATTTTATAGTAAGTGTACCTGTACCAATAACTTCCTCAACGCTAGCAAAAGAGCCTGAGGCTAAACTTTGTGACTGGGCAAGAGAGTTCACTTCTACTGAGTAGCTTGTGGTTTCAGCCAATGATGTTGCTGTCGCTGTAAAAGCGCTGCCATCGGTCGAGACATCTTTTTTGTTAAAGTTACCGACTTGCTTTAAGGATGAAATAGATGATTGTAGGGTAGAGAGCCTACTTTTTATTTCGCCATAGGCAGAGATTTTTGCTTCAGCGGTTTCCACTTTCGTTGTTAATGATTCTTCTTTGGGAACACGCTCAGCATCAACAATCGCGGTGACGATTTCATCAATATTTAAACCTGAGCCAATGCCCAGTGATTGGATTGTTGACATTATAACTCCCTAAGCAAATTTTTTTGCCAAAAATACGACTTAAAAGCGTAAGCTTTATTCGTTTGTCCTTGTTATTAACGTAATCAAAAAGCCAAATCTGTTAGGTTTTAATATCGAGTAATTGACCTACGGACTTTTGATCACCTTCAAGGTTTTCTTGCAAATTCTTTGCCAGCTTTACTGTTATTTCCGATGGGACAACGCGAACGACTTCTTGAGTGGATGTATCTCGAATTGTCACTATTGTTCGACTGATGTCTTTGTCGAACTCAAATTCAAGGTCTCTGTTCATTGAGCTCATAAAACTATTCAGCTTTTCAACAGCACCTTCTACAGATGTATCGGCATCTTCTGCAGTTTCTGAAGTGTTTTGTGATGAAATAAGTGCAGTTTGACTCTCAGTCTCTTGACTGGTAGTGCCTGTTGGTTGCACTGGAGTAGTAGGCTGTACAGCTGACTCTTTATTCGCTGCATCAGTAGAAATGGCGGGCAAAGCGTTCTTATCAGGTTTAATTTGAACCTGTTGAGAGTTACCTGTTGGTGAAATACTCATAATCACTACCTCTTGAAGTCAAAGACTTCCTCTAATCATCCCATATCTTTTCAATGGCTCTCCATGAGACACCTCGACATACACGAGAGAGGGGACGACTCTTCGTGTTTTGCAGTAAATACTGCTGCGTCATGACTATTCTTCCAATTGAATACCTTGTCAAAATTATTACCCCGGGCCTTTTTCAGTCTTTTAGTTTGGTAGCACGAAAACCCCGGAATTGCTTCCGAGGCTCTCGCGCTGGGTTATGCTGTTGTTTGTATTATCCTAGTAGCGAGAGCACGTTCTGTTGACTCGCATTCGCTTGGGCTAGCATGGAGATACCAGCCTGTTGCAGAATTTGGTTCTTGGACATGTTTGCTGTTTCCACCGCAAAGTCAGCATCTTGAATTCGAGAGTTTGCAGCAGATAGGTTCTGAGAAACGTTCTCTAAGTTCGAGATAGTAGAGCCAAGACGGTTTTGGAACGCACCCAGGTTAGCTCGAGCAGAGGATACCTTATCTAGAGCATCGTCAATTCGTTCGATGGCTAGAGAAGCATTCGCTACTGTTGTTACGCTCAGGCCAAGGCCAGCAGATGTTGAGTTACCACCTTGATCTGTAAGGCCTAGTTTACCTAGAGCTGTATCTTTTAATGCTTCGGTACTTTGCTTACTCTCGATAATAATATCTTGACCGCCAGTTGTCGAAAGCTCAAGAGAGCCAAATGTTGTTTCACCAGTACCTGCACCACCAAATGGTCCGCCAGCACTTTGAGATACAGTAATATTAATACCTGCATCTGATGTCAGTACTAGGCCGCCTGTCTCTTCATTAACACTAGCGACAACACCTTGGATGCCTGCGCCGTTAATTGCAGTAACAACATCATTCATGGTTTGGAATGAATCAGGAGTACCATCTCCAGAAACCACAATACCATTAATGGTTGTTTCTGTTGAAAGGTCAAAGTTATCAACGTCAAAAGCATACTCTACTGATGTGGTTGCTTTGGCTTCTACGCCAGTTTCACCCTTAATATTATTAATTGCAGTGGCAATGTCTGCTGCTGAAACGTTTGAGCCTGTACCAACGGCTCCAAGATCAACGCCATTAATTTGAATTGCATCTGCTGCTGTAATGGCAGCGCCATTTGTTGCACCACTCGTAATATTATCTGAACCGCTTGATACGTTGAAGCCAAGTGCTTGTACGTCGGCAGCAGTACCAGCATCCCCTAAAGTAATTTCAATTTCTTCATTACTTGCATTTGATAAGCTTACATAACCTTGATATGTTGCGGCGGCTTCAAAGCCAAGCTCTTCACCGTTTGTAACAGTAATATTATCACCAGTATCATTGGATAGAACAAGCTCACCATTTGTGCCTAATGAAGCTGTTACGCCTGCAACATCTCGGTTAATATTTTTAACGAGTTCGTCCATGCTACCAGATGCTGCAACCGTATCACCGTTAATATCAAGTGTTCCATCAGTAATACCTGTAGCACCTTGTCCACCAGACACTGTATTGTAAGCATTAGCAGTAACACCTGTTTGGCCTGTAATCGCATTAATAGCATCAGCAACACCAACAGCAGTATCAGCAGCTGGTGCACTAATGCCTACGCCATTGATTTCAACGGCATCATCAGCAACACCACTTGCTGCACCTACACGACCTGAGTTCAACTCACCTTGAGCAGAAGAGGAGTTCAGGTTAAGTGAACTAGCTGTTACCGTTTCGAGGCTGAAGTCAAGAGTTTGACCTGAGTTCGCACCAATCTGGAATGTACGAGTACCAGCAGAACCATCAAGTAGTTTTACACCGTTAAACTCAGTTGTTTCAGAGATACGCTCAAGCTCATCATAAAGCTGATCCACCTCAGACTGAATGGAAAGTCTATCTTGATCAGAGTTAGAGTCGTTTGCTGACTGTACTGCTAGCTCTCTCATACGTTGAAGGATGCTGCCTGTTTCTTGTAGAGCACCTTCAGCTGTTTGAGCAAGTGAGATACCATCGTTAGCGTTACGAACAGCTTGGTTCAAACCACGAACCTGAGTTTCGAAACGTGTGGAAATTGCAAGACCCGCAGCATCATCTTTTGCTGAGTTGATACGTAGACCAGAAGATAGACGTTCAATAGATGTTGCTTGAGATTGTTGCGATTTATTTAACTGACGCTGTGCGTTCAGAGAGAGTACGTTGGTATTAATGACTTGTGGCATATCAGCCTCCCAGTTTTACTGCAATACTCGGATTTATCGAATCCTTCCTTGCCAACTAGAGTTCTTGGAATTAGTTATTTTCTAAATCAAGAATCACCGTGGTTAAGATTTATATCGACGACTGAAAAAAATTCTTAAGGCCTTATGTGATTAAAAGTTAAAAAAAAGTGAAAAAAAATTTTAACTTTATGAAAAGTAAGAAAATAAAAAATTAATTTTTTTAACTTTAAGTGTATAAGTTGTTAAAAATAGAGGCTTTTTTAGCTAAAAGACGAGTTTTTCTTGCAATGCTTAATGGTGGGTAAGGCTTTTTTAATAAATAAAAACCCTTATTAAAAAGCCATAATGGCTGTTTGTATGAGGGTTTTTAGTAATGACGAGACTTTGCTTTTACTGAAGGGCCTGAGTAAGTACATTAATGGCTGAAGTAATCGATTTTTGACCCCAAATAGCATTTGATACTGCATAAAGAGAAGCAGGGGTATGTAAAAGCTTTTCTATATTCGAGCTATCAATACCACCAATAACTGCAATAGGTTTATTTTGGCTATTTTGTTTTTGGAAGCTGTTAATAACTTCTATAGATGCTGGAGGTGCATCTGGTTTAGTAACAGAAGGGAAGAAGCGGCCAAAGGCTACGTAATCAGCACCACCATCTATTGCTGTTTCTGCCAATGCAACGCTGTCGTGGCAGGTAATACCAATGATTGTATCTGCCGAAACTCGCGATCGTGCATTTTGCAATGCCAAGTCATCTTGGCCTAAATGCAAGCCTGGTAATAAACCATTTTTATTTTCTGATTTTAAATGCTGTTGAATAAATAAAAGAAGGTCAACATTATCGTTAATAATAAGTTGAGTATTATGCTCAGCAGATTTAATGGCTACTTGTTGCCATAAATGCCAAAGATTATTTTCTTTCGATTTATCTCTGATTTGCAGCCATGGTAAGCCAGCTTCAATTGATTCAAATAATTCATCGATAATTTGATTTGGTGAAGCATTTTTTGCAGGTGTATAAACACCATATAATTGTTGTTTCATAAAATAAAATTTAATGGGTTAAAATTGATTTTTTTGCAAGAGGGCGTCGAGGGCTATCACTTAACCAATGAGTTCTATTTGGAATTGCTTGTCCTTGGCCTAAATTAAAAGCTTTTGAAACCGCCTGCCAAGTAAATTCATCTGCTTTTGTGACTGCCTGTAATGTCGACATACCATGGGCTAAGTTGCCAGCAACTGCTGATGCAAATGTGCAGCCTGTACCATGAAATTCACCTTCAATTTTATTCCAGCTGCGATCATAAACAAGATCATACATTTCCCAAAGGCGATTTCTGATTTTTGGTGAATCAAGATGGCCACCAGTAACGCAGATAGACTGGCAACCTAAGCCAAGCAATCGAAATACAGCATCTTCAAGAGATGGGACTGTGCCTGCAAGGGTTTTAAGTTCAACTGAATTTGGAGTAATAACGGTGCTACGAGGAATCAGCTCTTCACGAATAGCGTTATGCAATTCCATTTGAACAAGGTCTTGGCCGCTGCCTGAACGTAATACAGGGTCAACCACAACAGGTAGCTCTGGGTTATCGCTGATGACTTGAAGAATAATTTCCAGAACCTCAATTGTACCAATCATGCCAATTTTAATGGCTGCTACAGGCATATCTTGTAAAACCATGCGAGCTTGCTGGGCAATCATGCCGGGGGCGATTGGCTGCCAAGAGTGGACTGTTTGCGTATTTTGTGCTGTGACACAAGTGACGATAGAGGCAGGGTGGCAGCCTGTGCTAATTAAACTTTCAATATCAGCTTGAATACCTGCACCGCCAGAAGGGTCTAGGCCTGAAAAGCAGAGTACAACAGGTTTATGATCAAAATGCTGTGTCATAAGAATGCCTTTTAAAAGGGAGAAGAAACTGTAATGCTCTATAGTGTCTGATTTGGCTTTAAACATCAAATGTTATCAGCGTGTAAATGCTTCCAACAAAAAATTGGAATAAATACTAGTATGAGAAGAGGGTCATGCATTTAATAGGTTATAAATTTTCTATTGTGACTATTAATACTTATTGCTGAAGATGATTCTTTATCGAGCTAGAATATGTCATAATGTTTTTAAGTGATTGAAATTACATGTTTTAGTCTTAAAATTGGTATGATCAAGGAAAATACGTGTTGTGGATGAGTCAGAAAAATCCAGCAGCCAAGAGTATTTGAGTAATGCCCCATCTGCAATGAGTCTTGGGGAAGGTCTCAGTGCACTAAGAGCTATGCGTCATAGTCTTCGAATTGATGATGCTATTCCTGATAAAGTGAAGTCATGGAGTTCTACCTTAGAGGCCATTGAAAATAGGCTTATACAGCTTGAAAGGCAAAATCATGATCTCATTTGCTTGACTGATCAGTTGACCGAGAGTAATGCCTTGCTTTTAGATTTAAAATACCAAGCAGATCAAGCTGAGGCCAAAGCTATTGCCTGCGACTCAGGTAAAACTCAGTTTTTAGCCCGAATTAGTCATGAAATTCGCTCACCTCTTAGCGTCATTCTTGGGTATGCAGATCAAATTTTAGAAGACAGCGTCACATTGCAGCAAAGTCGTCATATTGCAGGCCATATCCGTCAAACAGGTGATTTTGTGTTAGATGTTATTAATGAAGTGCTTGATCTTTCCAAGATTGAGGCTGGTGCATTTACACTATCTGCTCATGAGACACCTCTAATTCCACTGATTCGTGAAGTGTTCGATCTTTTTGAGCATGCAGCTTTCAAAAGAGGTATTGGCTTTGAATTGAAAGTCTCATATCCATTACCAGAAACAATTTTTGTAGATGGCCATAGGTTAAAGCAGGTACTGGTTAATCTTTGCAGTAATGCATTGAAATTTACTGAAAAGGGTAAGGTTTCTTTGACTTGCTGGTATGAGAACAATCATATTAAGTTCGAAGTGCAAGATACTGGTATTGGTATGACAGAAACCCAGCTCAGCAAAATTTTTAAACCATTCACTCAAGCTGAAGATACCATTTCTTCTCGGTTTGGGGGTACTGGCTTAGGTTTATGTATTGCCTATGAAATTGTCGAGCAAATGGGCGGTAAGCTCACTGTTGAAAGTACAATGGGGAAAGGTAGCTGCTTTGCTGTCGACTTATCTCTTGCCGGGCAAAGTTACAAACTTGTAGAGCAGGTTGTGCATTCAAATTCTATTTTGAGATCGACAGAAGAGGTGCAACAGCTTTCAGGTAAAGTGGTTGTTGCTGAAGATACGAAGGATTTGCAAATGATTATAGGCGCTGTTTTGAAAAAAGCAGGGCTGGATGTCACTCTTGTAAATAATGGTCAGCAAGCGCTTGATGCCTATAAAGAGGGCGATTATGATCTTGTTATACTCGATATTGAGATGCCTGTAATGGATGGCTTAACTGCTATGAAAGCAATTAAGTCTTTACAACAAGAGAATGGTCTAAGACCTGTACCCGTGCTTGCGTTAACGGCTCATGCCTTTAAGGATGAAGTTGTACGGTTGGGAAGAGAGGGGTTTAATGATGTAATAATTAAACCCTTTAAACGCCAGCTCTTGCTAGAGAGCCTTGCTGGTTGGCTTGGTAATGATGGTAAGCTGCATTAAAGAATGTTACTTTTGACCACTTGGACAGTCTTTTTGCTTGCAGTGACCATAAAGAGTAAGAGTGTGCTCTTTTAACTCAAAACCAAACTTCTTCGCTATTTTTTCTTGCTCGTTTTCAATTACTTCATTTGTAAATTCCACAACTTTGCCACACTCAAGGCAAAGCAAGTGATCGTGGTGATCGTTATCAGCAAGCTCAAAAACAGCTTGGTTGCCGGAGAAAAAGTGTTTCTCAACAATCCCAGCTTGCTCAAACTGAGTAAGAACGCGGTAAACGGTTGCTAAGCCAATGTCTTCACCAGCATCTCTTAGGGTTTGATATACTTGCTCAGCGCTGACATGAGGCTGATCAAGCTCACCTAAGAGTGTTAAGATTCTCATTCGCGGGGTTGTCACTTTAAGCCCTGCAGCTTTAAGTTGATCTTCATCCATTGTTAGGTAGCTCCTACGGAGTATGTTATACTTGCGGCCAATCTAATGTGCTTAAGAGGCTTAGTCAAGCCAAAATGCTACTAAAGCATATTGATCGAATGTTTGAGCACAGTTTTAATATAGAATTATCAAGGCAATTGTACCAATATTTCAGTATAAAGCCAGTCAGGATGGTGGAGTTCGCATGAGAAAAGGTTTAAAAGTACTTGCTGCAGGCGTTATAATAGGAAGTTTATTAAGTGGTTGTAGTCACGTACGTTTCCCTGCTGCTTTTAAAATTGATGTTGCTCAAGGTAATATTCTCGAAAAAGAGAAAGTTGAGCAGTTAAGACCTGGTATGAATCAGCGCCAAGTTGTGTATTTACTTGGGAGTCCTGTGATGAGAGATACATTTGATTCAGATGAGTGGAACTACATTTATGAGTTCAGTAAATCCGGTGGTGTTCCTCATCGTTACCGCATAACGCTTAAGTTTGAAGGTAAGGTGCTGAAGTCGATTGAAGGTGATCTTGATAAAATCAAAGCCTGGCACGAACAAAATAAAGCTTAAACTTTAAGAAAGAGCCTGAGTCCACTTTAGTCGACTCAGTATGAATGGAGAATTCACAATGTTTGCAAATTTAACGCAGCGCCTCGGTGATGCAGTCAAGAATCTTGTTGGCAAGGGTGTTTTAACTGAAGAAAATATCCAAGATGTTGTTAAAGAGGTTAAAAACGCACTTTTAGAAGCTGACGTTGCATTGCCTGTTGTAAACAACTTTATTGAAACAGTTAAACAAAATGCGATTGGTAAGTCTGTTCATAAAAGCATGAGCCCAGATAAAGTCTTTATCAAGGTCGTGTATGACGCTATGGTTGAATTGATGGGGCCACAGCAATCAGACCTTGATTTAGCGGTTCAGCCTCCAGCTGTTTTACTTATGGCTGGTTTGCAAGGTGCTGGTAAAACAACTACATCTGCAAAGCTTGCACATTGGATTCGTACAAAGAAAAAGAAAAGATCAATCATGCTTGTCAGTCTTGACGTTTACCGTCCAGCAGCGCGCCAACAGCTTCAAACACTTGCAAAGCAAGTAAAGGCAGACTTCTTCTCAATTGATGACTGCAATGACCCTTGTGAAATTGCTAAAGCTGCTTTAGAGCAAGCGAAGAAGAAGTTTATTGAAGTTGTTATCTTCGATACAGCAGGTCGCCTGCATGTAGATGAAGAAATGATGCAAGAAATTAAATCCATTCATGCGCTTGTTAATCCAGTTGAAACACTCTTCGTTGTTGATGCAATGACTGGTCAAGATGCTGTTAATACTGCTAAAGCATTTGATGAAGCAATTCCTCTAACAGGTGTTGTGCTTTCAAAAACTGATGGTGATGCTCGTGGTGGTGCGGCTTTATCTGTTAAGGCTGTTACAGGTAAGCCAATTAAGTTTATGGGTGTTGCAGAGAAGGTTGATGGTTTAGAAATCTTCTATCCTGATCGTGTTGCTTCTCGTATTCTTGATATGGGTGATGTTCTTTCTCTTGTCGAAGATCTTCAAGAGAACATTGATGTTAAAAAAGCAAAAAGAATGGAAAAGAAATTCCGTTCCGGTCAGGGCTTTAACTTCAACGACATGCTTGATCAATTCGAACAAATGGCAAAACTAGGTGGCATGACTAAACTTCTTGGTCGTTTACCAGGTATGTCGCAAATTGCTCAGCTTGCTGAATCTGATGAAGCGCAAAAGCGTCTTAATAAGACAAAAGCAATGATCTTCTCTATGACTAAAGCGGAAAGAGAAGACCCAGAGCTTATCAGTCCATCACGTAAAGCACGTATTGCTAAAGGTTCTGGTTCTGATTTAAACGAAGTAAACCAGCTTCTAAAGCAGTTCAAGCAAATGCAAAAGACAATGAAGAAAATGGGCAAAAAAGACAATATGCAGTCCATGATGCGTCAAATGCAAGGTATGATGAATAAGGGTGGTTTCCCAAGAATGTAATTTGATCCAAATTACGTAAAAAAGCCCAGCATATATATATGCTGGGCTTTTTTTTATGGCTTCTCAAGAAGGTCTGGTAATTCGTTCAGGCTCTTAATAATAGCATCTGGCTTTTCTGCAAGAGGGTAAAGCACTTTACCAGGTCTTGCTATAAATACTGCATGCATGCCTGCTGCTTTAGCGCCTGCTATATCCCAGCCATGGGCTGCAACGAGCAAACCTTCATCAACCTCTATATCCATTTGTTGTGCGGCCCATTCATATGTTTTTGTGTGTGGCTTATAGAGTTTTACATCGTCAACACTCAGTGATTTATCAAAGTAGGGATCAAGTTTTGCATTTTTAAATTGAGTCTGAACGCCTTTTAAAGAAGAGTTTGTAAGACTCACAAGTGTGTAGCCCTGATCTTTTAGTTTTTTTAGACCAGCTATGACATCAGGGTGAGGGGGCAGGGATCGAAGTGGGGTAATAATTGCTTTTTTCGCTTCATCTTGTGATAGCTCAATTTTATTTATTTCTGCAACCATCATGAGTGCGGCAACACCAACTTCGCCAAATGTATGATGGTTTTGTGTAGCACTTTCAACTAATGAGTGGTGAAGCATTGTTGAAAACCACAGTGGAAGTAAATCATCTCGGCCACCCAAGGCTTGGCTTACAGATGTTTTCATAGCTTCAAGATCAAGTAGGGTTTCATTGATGTCAAAAAAATAACTTTTGGTTTTATTTGTGTTGATGGGGTTTCATTTGCTTGAGCAGTAAATGAAAAGAAAAAAGTGCAAAAAAGGCAGATGAGTTGGAATAGCTTCATAACAAGTCCCAGATAAATATTATTCCATTAAGCTTATGCATATTCATGTAAAATAGCTGTTAAAGCAACCCGTTGAACTAACACTATTTTTAGAATGGTTTACTCGTTTGCTTCGATCTGATTGTAAATACGGTCATGATAAAGCAGCCATGCATGCATATACTTTATTTGATCTGTAAGGTATTTATATCAGCTTGGAATGTTGCAAATGACCTCTGAAAATCAATCGCCCGCATTAACTGTTTTAACTGTTGATGACTCTAAAACAAATCATAAAATTGTTACAAAAATTCTATCTCCAGAGTTCTTAATTGAAAGTGCATTTTCAGGAAAAGAATGTTTAGAACTCTTAGATAAAAGTTTTAAAAGCCAAAAAATGCCGCATTTAATACTGCTGGATGTCACCATGCCGGATATGGATGGTTATGAGACATGCCAGCATATTAAAAGTGATCATCGGTTCAATAATATACCTGTTTTGTTTTTGAGTGGTTGCTGCTCGATTGATGAAAAACTGAAAGGTTATGAGGTTGGTGGTGATGATTACATTACAAAGCCGTTTGACGAGCAGGAATTAGCTGCAAAAATACGCAAGGCAAGTCAAGTTGCACAGCAAACTACGAAACTTCATCAAAGAGCTGAAGTTGCAACTCAAGCTGTGGCAAAAGCAGTTCGTGTCAGCTCCAATATTTCAACCTGTATGCGATTTATGAGTAAACTGGCGCTTGTTAAATCTATTCAAGAGCTGGTTGATGCCTTTTTTGCAGCTACTCAAGAGCTTGGATTGTCATCAAGTCTATATGTGCCAATGAAGCCTCACGCTCAAACCTTTTTTGATGACCATATTGAAAAAGAGTTGGAAATAGAGCTTTTTAATAAGCTTGATGGCCAGCAAACTTTCGTTCACTTGGGGCGAAGGCTTATTGTGCAATGCGGTAATACACGTTTTTTAATTAAAAATATGCCAATACTCGAAGAAAGAGAAAATGAAACCTTAAAAAGCTATATCTTAACCCTGCTTGAGGGGTTTCATACACGCTTGCGATCTTTGCAAGTGGAAGAAGGGGTTAAGCGTCAAAGAGAAGTTTTGCAAATTACACTGAGCAAAGCTAAAGAACTTATTGACAAGATGGCTGTTAACAGTGCTCTTGTTGTGAGTCGTTCTCATGATATTTTTGAGCAAACTCTTGGCAGAGTTGAAGGGACTCTTGCAGACTTTGGGCTAAATGAAACACAAGAACAATCTATTCTTGGGCAAATGCAAGACTTATCTGGGAATATGGATCAGTTGCACTCATCACTTTTGCTTGAGGATAAAAATGTGCAGCATTTAACTGCAGATCTCGAGAAAGTTGTTAGTGCCATGTCAAAGACGATTGATAGAGATTGTGGTCTATCTGGTACCTAAATTATTTCTATAGACCTCAATAATCAGAAGGGCGCATTTAATGCGCCCTTCTTGTATTTTAATATTCAGTAATATCAAATGAGTCTGCTTTACCAATGAGAGGTACGCTGACGCTATCATATGCATAAGTAATTAAACCAACATACACTTCGTCGCCGTAAGCAGGAGCTGTGCCAGGAAGTTTGCCTGTGTTGTTATACAGCTTCCAGTTATCAGCTAGGCTACCAGGGTTTGGGTTAGGTTGCTGCCAATAAACAGTAAGTGTATGGTCTGCATTACCAACAATTCGTAAGTCAGCTTTTGCTGATGGAACTGTGTTTTCGCCAATATCATTCACACTTGAGCTGCCTGAAACCGTATTTTTACCTTCAATTGTGAAAGGGTGAGGGCCTCTATGTCCAACAACAACGTGGGAAGATGTTGGTTCGTCTTCATCTAGCACGTGAATTTGAACGCCAGCGAATACATATGCTTCTGATGCTGCAACAGGTGCTGTGCCTGGTACCTCATAAGACTCAACGCCAACATTGCGTACAACAACTTCAAATGGGAAGCGAGTTAATGCACCATCAAAACGACCTTGGTTTTGGTGGTAGTGAAGTGTTACGTTGTTTGGGTTGCTTAAAAGGATTGCTCTATAACCTGTATAATCAAAAGTTACATTTGGTAGAGCGCTTGCTCTCCAAGTGACAAAGTCTTGCGCTTCAAATGCAATTTCACCAGTAACTGGCGTTTCAACTGCAACAGGCGTTTCTTCAACAACTGGAGTTTCTTCAACAACTGGAGTTTCTTCAACAA